>Ga0228710_1002368_pt1 | contig 29675 bp, 18 predicted proteins | sample MedpolnodulmetaG_FD_177995 | JGI IMG/M metagenome (GOLD analysis project Ga0228710, IMG submission 177995) | Root nodule microbial communities from Medicago polymorpha collected in Santa Monica, California, United States - pink nodules | ecosystem: Host-associated > Plants > Roots > Nodule...
CAATTATAACATCCAAATTTGAAATCGAAATTTTTTAACAAAATTGTCCAAATGCAGAAAACGAAATTCACAAGGCAGAGGATGAAATTGGCTCTGATACCACATGTAAGTTATTTCATAAAGAACAAAAGAAATAACTACTTAAACAGCGGAAACTTAAATTAAAGGATTAAGGCATACCTCCAGCCATTGCTCCTACTTGAAGAAGTTGAGGCTCTTCTAAACCTTCCACAATCTCACTTTGATGGTGCAAGTGTTCTGAATAGAGATGTAAGACTTAGGGAACCAAAACAAATGAAGTGCACTCCTTTATATAACTTCTGCCATCAAGAAGTTATTGAACGTGCAAAACAAAACTGCTCCTCCACTCACTCATAATGGACAGTTACTAAATTTAAGGAAAAGAATAAAGACCATTTTCTGATTAATGGATAATTACCACTATGTGCACTTAGTGGGTAATTACCACTTATTTATTTAAATAAATAAATAACTTAATTAGGGAAAAATTCAACATCTTTAGTATAATTAATTAAATTTGTACTGCAAGAAGTTATATAATATGAAAGAACAAACAAACAAATATTTAGTGTGATTGAAGGTTTGTTCAATTCCATGACAAGCCACTCAATTAGTATGAATGAAGATAAATAAGAAGTACTAAGTGGTCCGTTTGGATTCAGTAGCACGGTACGAGATGAATGAGTAGTAGTAACCTTCCTCTCTTTTTGTAGAGATAAAAAGAAAACAGATATAAATAAAACTAAACTAGATCTAATCTAACTAAAGTTACTGATAGAAAACAGAAACTAAATCTTTTTGTGATTTTTGGAAGAAATAAAAAACTAACTTAATCTACTTAAAATATAAAACAAAAAAAAAATTAAAACAAACAAATTAATATTTACAAAATATATTCTCCTGATTACCTTGTCGAAATATCAACGACTCCCGACAGCGGCGCAAAAAACTTTACAATGAAACTGACAACTTCACTAAATCGTAACAAGTACAAGTAATTAAGTAGTAAGTTTATCGTTCTTTACCAGGATTGTCGTTCATCCAAAACTTATTAGAACATAATTAGTTTATGAACCCTAATTTTGTTTGTAAAAGATTGAAACAACGGAACATATTAAAAGCAAATATAATTCAAATCATAATTAACTTGGTAAATCAACAGTTATGTGGTGTCTACTTTGATTTAAGAAACTAGTTCCTAAACTCCATTAAATCTTAGGACAACATGTAATTTGATTCATGAACCAACTCCATATATATATAATTATTATATTTTACATTTTTATATGATATGTAATTTATTACAAGTTTCTTCTAATAATTATGCACTATTTTTTATATAAGCTAGTACTAATTTGATTAACAATTAACGAGAATTATAATAAAAGAGAGAGCAAAATCAAGTTAATTACCTTGTGCAGGCTTTTAAACAAGTATGTAGGCTAAATAAGTCCCACATCGGAGATTTTGAAAACATTATAGAGGAATAGTATATATAAAGAGAAGTGCATCACATTGTAAAACATGTATGGTGGTACTCCTCCGTTCCTTTTTAAGTGTCTTTTTAGGAAATTAACACAAAAATAGTGATGTGTATTCTTGCACATTTTCTTTCTATTATACCCTCATTTTAATTCACCAATAAATTCATAATTTTTTGCACACACTTTATCTTTCTAATAAATTTAATATCGTATTTTTTTCTTTCATAACAAACAATTGTCGATTATTATCTTTTTCTCCAATAAATTCCTATTTTTTACGCGCTCTCTCTCATAACAAACAATTCTCAATTATCTAAATATTGTGCACATCTTTTTAATTATTTTAAGTCAATATAAAAATTATATTGATGAAACTTCTTCTTCATTGTCATCTTGTTCTTGTATCTTGTAAAATCAGTCTTCAATTATTGCTCCCTCTTCACCTCTCATCAACAATTCCAAAGAATCTTCCACTTTTTCTTCTTTTTAAACATTCATGGAGTCTTTTATTTTTCTTCTCTCAAATTTGTTCTTTTACTTTGCACTTGAAATTTTTAACTATTGCTACTCTTTTCTTTTTTTTATAGAATTTTAACTCTTTTTGGAACCAATGTTTGTAACAAAATTTTGTTTAAATTTGAAGATAACAAGAAACAAATTTTGTTTTAAAAAAACAAACTTTAGTTTTTCAAATAGATAGCATTAATTAGTTTTATTAAAAATGATAAGAGTAAGTGACAAAGAGTATAATTGACAAATTGTACCCTTAAAATACCAAAAAACCAGTTAAATAGAAACGAAAAAATTCACCCTAAAAAGACACTTAAAAAGGAACGGAAGGAGTATATTAATTGAGCTACAGCAGTAAATGTAAAGTGCTACAGTAGTCCAACATGCTCCATAGTATTATTATTTAGACTTAAATGCAATTTTGATCCCACCTATTGTCAAAATTGTTAACTTTTGATACCCATTTTCTAAAGCCAACATTTTGATCTCCCAAGTTATGAAGTCAACGAAAATTGTTAAAATTGTTAACTTTTGATACCCATTTTCTAAAACCAACATATTGTTAACTTTTGATACCCATTTTCTAAAACCAACATTTTGTACTATTCTAGGTATAGTTTATTTGCACTTGTTGCAAGACATTTTGACGTCATGATTTTCTTTTGAATACACAGAGATGGGAAAGAAGAAGAAGAGAGAAAGCGGAAATTGGGCAACAGAGATGAGAAGAGGAGAAAGGGAGAATAATTTAGAGCTGACAGTCTATAAGATCCAATAGAATATTAAATCTAGTCAATGTGTTAAATTTAGCCAATGAAAATTGTGATCCAGTCTAAACCAATACTTTCATTGGTGCATGCTAAACGGCACCCAATTCAGTATCAGACATAGCAAACAAGACCTTGTCGCATACCATCCTAATATGTTACTTTAAAAGGAGCAATTTCAAAGCCGATGAAGATTCTCAACAAATATCATTGAAACTTTGCAGTGAGACGCAACAAAACTCTCATCTACCAATCTTTTCTCTTGACAAAAAACAAGAACATCATTATCAAGTGCGGAGGTCTGTAAAGGGCGCAACGTAAACAGACTTTATAAACAAACATCATTGATATTGTTGTTAGACGCAAAAAGATCTAATTTGTCATGCACAGTGTTGTGTATTTCATTTGAATCTAAGTTGCTAATTGTATCAAATCTTAAACTTAATTCCCTATGTTTAGCTCTTCCTTTCATCTTTGAAGATGAAAAATTATAAAGTTCGGTTAGGATGGAAATAATCACATTCAGTAGCGTGTTTTGCATGCGTAATAAACATCATTTCTCAATTTGAAAACGAAGAAGTTTTCTGATTTATCACGACAGTGCTGATAACAAATATGACAAACCCTGTATGATTCTATTAACGAATGAGGACAACCTTTCTATTTGAAAGCTCAAATCATTTATAACTGATTCATCAAAATTGTCAAAACCCAGTCAAATAATCGGATATCTGAAGGGTTCACTTTCCTCCATATCTCACAAAAACATTTATCAAATTTTTTCACTCCAACCAAAGGAGTATTCTCAAAGTAACATAATTACCAAACAAAAGTAACCAAAAAAAAAAACCAAAAAACTATAATCACAAAAATTGAAAATAAGTTAAATGCATGGCAAAACATTAGGTAGCCCTTTAACCAATTCTCCAGAACTGCTTCAAACAAGTTAACTAATCCTATGGTAGGGATTGAAATCGCCCCAAATCACAAGAATGACTAACAGACATATAAAATATCGCTACAACAAAACCCCATAAATAATAGCAAGTACAAGACGAAATTCCACTGGTGATTGAACATGTCAAATCCATTGCATCAACCCCATAAAACAAAACCAATTTCCAAAATTGCTTCAAACAAGTCAAATAAGGAGGAAAATTCAAATTACTTCAAATTAAACTAAGGGCCAAAACACACAAGTTAACAAATGGCCAAAACACACAAATTCGGTGTAGCAAATGCGTGTTGAGAAAAAGAGCAATTTGTAGAAATTCCTCTAAGCTAAAGCATATAAGCCGATGTAGAAGATATTTAACACAAAAATTCCAACTACGAAAGAGAATCATTAATGTAGCATAATTGTATAACAACAACAATAAAGGATTCCTTAGTGAATGGACAAATCAAGACATGTATGATTATATTAAAGAGTGGTCTCCATTAAAACCTGAACACTCTAAAACCAATTTACCCAAATAGTTAAAATTAGGGATTCAAAATGCTCCAAATCACACAATATTCAACACAAATAAAAATTCACTACCAAAAAAAGCATTATAAAATTAAGACATGTTGAAATCTGAACCATTCCAAAACCCAATTTGCACAAAAGTTGCTCAAAACAACTTAATTAAACCTATCTCAGATATTCAAATTACGCAAATAAATCAACAATACAAAAACTAATATAAAATCCCAACATTATAAGATTAGCAGAGAACAGTACCAACAAATCCAAAGTACAAAATCCAAAACACTAAAAATCCAAATAATTAAACAAAATTCAATAAAAAAAAAGCTTCGAACAAGAAGCTAACTCAAAACCTGAGCTTGGTGAAGAACCATCTGTTCTTCCCAGTTTTGAACCTTTCTTCGAACCTCTTCTTGGCCTCCTTCAAAGCAGTAACCTTCTTATCCTTACTCTGAAGAACATCAGTGGTAACAACCTCCTTCAAATCAACATCCAGAGTGTAACGTGTTGGCATAAGATGCTGATAGTTAACCAACTTCACAAAAGCCTTAACACGCGATTTCTTTGCAGTTTTCTTAGCTGAATCTTTCTTGATCACCTTAGCTGGATACTTCTTGATCCCTGCAACCAAGCAATGACCGTAAGCACGTTCACGGGTTCCATCATCAAAGTTCTTCACGATGACAGCCTTTTTGCCAGCGTAACGTCCTTGTAGGACGATCACCGCTTTGTTTGGCTTCAAGAATTTCACCATTTTTCTCTCTTTTACCTGTAAAAAAACGTCAAAATCGAAAGAAAAGCATAATGAAATCGGATCCAAAAACAGTGATTCAATAAATTTAATTAACTACGATTCTGTAAAATGTTATGATGAATCGAGGTGAAGAGAGAAGGAACCTTGAAATCTGAGAAGGAAATGGAGAATTTGTTGAACCCTAGCAACACGAAGAGAGAAAGATGAAACCCTAAAACAGCTTAAATAAATATTCTGACGGGTTTGGGTTTGGGTTTGGGTTGGGCAGAACTGGCCTTTTCTTATTTTTCGAGTTTCATTAGAATTCTTCATTTTACTAATACCACCTCCTCTTATTTTAAGTACCCCTCCCTTTTTTTCACATAAATTAAGAAAAGTGTGTTAGTAAATTTCGTGACGTCGTTCAAGATTCTAGAGGATGCAAGAGAGATTGTTTTCTCCTCCAAAGGCTTAAGGGATTTTTCTTGCAAATTTAATTGTCGGAATGTCAATGAAAAGATCTTGTTGAAGATATCTCAAGAATCAATTTCTTTCTATATCATGTTGGTAACGATTTGTTGCAAGTAAGGTTTAGGATTGGTTTGCTATTGTTTATATTTGCGCAATTTTGTGTGTTAATTTTGATTATTTGAATTGATAATTAATAGTTAAGAACTTATTCAATATTGAATTAATAGATTCTTTTCGCATTGCTTTAATTGAATTCATCATGGATGTAAGACCGTTCACAATAGAGCACCTTAACCTAGGTGCTTAAATTAATTTCATATATCCACATCACTCATTTTACGTAACACTTAATAAACAACAATTTACTCCAACCCAACACCTCAAAAGAAATTATTAAATAGGGTTTACAAATAATTTTATATAATTACATTTCAACAAAATTTATTTATTTTATTAAGATTTATTAAATGTGACCCATGAAAAATGAAGAGAGAGAGGGTGCTTCCATAGCCACCCATATATATTCCACAATGGGGGTGCTTATTTAATATGGTGTTAAATAGATTAAGCACCCACCATTGTGGATGGTCTAATAGTTGTATCCGCGTCATTATTCTTTACTGGTGACCAAATTTTTAATTATACGTCATCTTATATTTAACATGTGTTGATGAATGAAATGAGTTAATTTTGTTTTCATTTTAAAAAAAAGTTTTTTTTTGAGCAATATTAAAAATAAATAAAAAAAAAGCTTATCGTACTCTAAAATATACCTTTTATTTTTATTTTTATCAACATATCAATATCATATTTTATGTTGTGTTTGAACTCTAAAGAACTTGCATCATGATTTAAAAATTTCATGTTCCAAACACATCCACATCAAATCTCCATTCTTCCTCACTCTCACACTTTCTTCTTACCCTTCTAATTTCATCCACCGTCAAACCCTCAATAGTTATGGAGAGAATCATATCCAAATTCAATAGCAATTTAGTTAGCATGAGAAGAAAACATCTCCTAGTCCTATTCAGAGTCTCCTCCACTAAGTCTAAATTCATATCCTTCTTCATCCCACCAACACTTTCCCTGTCCGAGTTGCACCCTAACTAATGATCATCATCTTCATTCACTGTCATACATCATTGTCTTATGTGGAGTGTACATTCATAACAAACATACAATTTGTCCTTTTTAACTAAATTAGTTTTATAAAAGTTCATTCAAAATTATGTTTGATAAACACCCGCCAAAAAGTTTACTGAAACCAATGTGATAGCAAAATATCTGTATCTGCCAAAATTTAATCATATCAGAATTACAAGAAAATGAAAAAAGGTAAAATGCAATAATACAAAGGACACTGGGGGCTACAGCCAATAAATTAAATAAAGTTCATGTTAATGGCTAGTAACTACATGCTATGACGACTGTCTTACATGTTAGTGGAGCATGAGAACTAGTACTCCTCAACGGTTTTAATGTCACAAGCACTAGCATTTCATCCTCCCAAGACAGTATAGGTAGAAGAAAGAACTACGGTGCAGAAAGAGGAATTGGCTTCACCGAACTTTGAATACGCCGGAATGCAGTTCTCACTCTTTCTTTAAGGCCTTCATTTTCACTCTCAACTTCACCACTTTCTTTGTTGAGTTCTGCCACATTGCCGTCAATGTTAATTATCAGCTTCCCATTTTCTCCAACCTTCACATTTCCAAAGAGTGAATTGAGGAGGGCGTGCATAACCTTCTCTGTCTTCTTCTCATTCTCTTCCTCAATTTTTGTGGCATCTGATTCGGCCACTATTTTTGGAAGATCACGGTTGATATTTAAAACTAGAGCAACAACTGAATCCGATACCATGTCACTAATGGGGTCTGACGCCCAATGCAAGGAGACATGCTTCTCAGACTCATGTTTAACTGTTACACGGTCATGAACTAGCAACTTTGGAACTCCAGATTCTTCATCGACTGACGGCTCCACACTCTCATATATCTGTTTGAGTCTACTCTGTATGACACAAAAGGCGCCTGAATAAGGGATGGTAATTCTCTGAGTGACATTCGCCGTTGATAGCTGCGAGAAGACATGGAGATCATCTGGTGCCATTATTTGATACGTAAAACCTTTTTTAACTAGCAAACCACTAACGGTTTCACCCACTTCCGGTGTTTTTTCAGCCAGCTTCCCAATGGTTTTTGCCATTTTCTGTGAATTAAAATACATTTCAACAGACTGGCAGTTTTTTGGAGTGAGGATCTTGGTGTTACGATCAGCAAACTGAGTCATGAGCTTCTGCTTGAGCCTCCCCATCTCATTAGCAGCCCCGTGGACAAGAATTATGTTAGGCGGATTGAGCTCTTCCAAGAAAGCACTTGTTTGAGCAGAGTCAGCATGAGCAGAAAAGGAAATGTAGTGCACCTGCATGTGGAGAGGTGCAGAGAGTCCGTTCATCAGAGTAACTTCCTTTGGTTCATTGAGGATGGTTTTTGCTAGTGTCCCCTCAACAACATATCCAGGTATAACACAAGAATTTTTCTTGTCAGAGCACCACATATCAAATAATTGTCGCGACAACCCACTCTGAAGTCCACCAGGGCTCGCCATCACCACGGATGGTCCTACGTCTTTAAAAATATCAATGCTACTCAAAGCCGATATGTGCTTAAAGGCAAATGGATTTGACTTTGCATTCTGAATCCTGTCATTCATTGAAAGGGTGTAAGTCTCGTAAACAGTCAGACATTTTTTTGCAAGAGGAGAAGCATAATAGATGGGTATATTCTGGAGCTCCGGATGATTTGCCCAATACTCATCAAGGATCAACAGTAGCTCTTGCGCACGACCGAGGGCATAAGCTGGAATCAACACACGGCCCCCTTGAGATATGGTCGAATGAATAACATCAGTAAAGCGTTTTTCTCGGGTGTGCCGAGGCTGATGGTGTTGTACACCATAGGTTGATTCTATAATGCAGACATCAGGGGAGAACTGTGGGGTCTCTGCAGCTCGAAGATGTCTGTCTTCCTCGCGTGAATAGTCTCCTGTATACAGCACTCGAACACCAGCAATGTCAACCATAAACATAGCAGCACCAAGGACATGGCCTGCAGTGTAACACCAGAATCTGATACCGTTCACTTCAACCGTTTGATGGAAATCAATAACCTGCAGTCACCAATTACTATTACTGTTAACATGTATGTTCAAATTAAGAGCCAAAAAACATAGACATTACAATAATTATTGTTCAAAAACTAAAATAAAACCCTAAATTCAACGGCAATTGAAGAAAACTGTGTATGATGCATTGGTTTGGGAATAGATTGTTGAACACTTGATAATGTGGAGTTGTGTGGTTTTTCAGACAATGAAGAAAAGTTACATAAATGCACTCGCTTGATGGGGCAACATGAGAATTATAAACATGTAGAAGTATAATAATAACAGAAAGAAATTGCAGAACATTTGATTTATCCGTTGCAATTCTGGAAATGGTAATAAAAAGACATAAGATAAATTGTTGCAGGTTGTAGGACTTTATACAGGAGAAGACATATTGAACCATATAAGTTTTTGTCTTTATTGTCACATAGTGTAATAAATAATTTTGTGTTGTGATAATTTAAGCTTTTTCCAGCTCATTCAAGCCTATCTCCGCGCCAAACTACAAGTATATGTCTCATTGTCTCTTCTACAATGATCATTTTCTAGATTCTCGATGTACTTTATTCACATTGGGTAATTTGAGAAACAACATGTGTATATCTCACTGCATATTTGCATATGTCCACAGAAATATCAATACTAATTGTATTTATTTAAGGTTCGCACTTAGATTCTGTCTCTAGAAATGCAACTCTATCATCACCGCAACTCACTCTGGTTAGGTACTTGTTTATATGCAACAAAATAATGAAAAATTACATAATATAAGATGGACTAAACATAATTTTAAAACCAATCTCATAACTGGTGCCCATATATTTTACACGTTTCTATAGATCAATGTATTATATTTGTAGGAGCTGATTCCTGCCTTATATTCTACATATTAGCTATGTAATTCGTAGTAGGAACTTGCAGTCACCAATTAGTACTACGTTTAACACATACTTATATTCAAACTTAGAAGCTAAAAAACAAAACATAAACAATCTTACTTGTGTATTTTAACAGAGTTTATAATAACTGCTTTCACATATGCATTACCCAAAAAGTCATTAACCATGATTACTCGTTATTGATAACCACCAAAGATTACAGTGAGTATGTACTATGCTTAACTTTCACAAATACATCCATGATGACAGTGAATAACTATTTCAAATAACCACCAAAGAAAAGATGCATTTGAAAATAAAACCCTAAAAAGTCATTAACCTGCAGAAATTGTAGAGGTATATAATTGGTTTTGACATGTTTGGTTCCTCTAAAGTAGAATTGACTTTGGCTCCATAATTGATTCTACTTGAGGCTAGAAACTGTAGCTTCTAATTCTTACACTCAAATTTATTGCTCAACTCACTGGTAAATAAAATTATCCAAACATAAATCACCTAACCTTCAACTCAATTTTAGCCGGAATCAATTCACTCAAAATCAATTTTTATCACCACATAACCAAACATAAACATTATCATAATAACATGCATCATAACAAATTAAAACCCTAAATTCCATAAATTGAAAATCAAAACCAAAATTTCCCAGAAACAGAAGTAACTCATACATTAACGCAGTAAAAAGCGGACAAGGGAGGGAAGCTAACCTCAATTTTATCCATGGAGCGATTAATATCTTGTTCATCATAAAGCATATCATCAACAGAAACCTTACTGACTTTAACATAATCAGACAAAAGGAGCTTATAAATAGCTTTCGTGGCGTAAGTCATGAACACTCTCCCTTTGAAAGTGGTTTTCTCAAGAAAATAAGGAAGAGAAGCGGCGTGATCCAAATGAAAATGAGTAATGAGAAGAACATCGACGGTTGAAGGATCGATTTCATCGAAGTAAGGAAGTGCAGCCATGCCGGAGTAACCAGGATGAATACCGCAATCGAATAATACGGTTTTGCCTTTGTAGGTCATGTAGACGCATGAACGACCTACTTCGTTTCCAGCTCCTAATGGTGTTACTATCAATTGATCTTCGGTTTCTCTGTTAATGGTTGCACCGTTTGATTCGCGTTTCTTTACTGAACTCATTTTGATTTTTGGTTCCAATCTCGACTCTGATTCGGTTCTGTGTAATTCGATAAACCCTATTTGGAGTAAGATAGGTGAATGTCGACGACGTCGTTTGATGCAACAAAAAATAAAATAGTTGAAAAAGAACAAAAATCACCCGACCACAGTGGGAGTCGAACCCACGACCTTCTGATCCGAAGTCAGACGCGCTAATCCACTGCGCTATGCGGTCCTTGATGTTTTACTCTTCTTTCGAATACTAATATAAATTTGTGAACCAATATTGCCACATGAAATAAGAAAATACTATACCAAAAACCTGTATTAATTTTGGAGTAAGGCCTTAATTTTGTAATTTGCTCTCAATTAAGTTCTTCACTTTATCAATATTTCAAAAAGGTTTTTGAATCTTTTAAATTTTAGTCACATTAGGAACTAAATTGATAATGAGGATTTCAAGAGGTACCACAAGACTTATTACAATATTTGATCATTGCATTGAGATAACCGATTGCAATTAATTCTTACCAATCAAAAGATTTTGGAATAATGGTGCATTTGGTATCTTGTTTAGATCTTTTAATTTACAACTTGTGATGATAAATATGTGGTAATTTTTTTTCTTCATGTGGGTAACATGAATGTCAAAAGACACCTATTATCTGACATGACTTCTTAAGTTTTATCCACGTGGATAATGAAGATGTCAAAACACACTCATTATCTGACAAGGCTTATTACCAATATTTGATCATCGCATTGAGAGTGATGAGTTTACAGTCAAAGAACTGGGATCGTATGGAAGAGGGATGAACATTTGAAGACCCTCAAAAAGAGTTATCTCTCAGCTCCACACTACACAAAAATATAGTCTTTATCAAAGGTGCAATTACCGAATGAAGAGTTAATATTAGAATTGTTATTATTTGGGTTTTTGTCGGAGTTATGGGGTGAGCTTTATGAAGTACCAATCAGGGCAAATGAAATCGTGATAAAGAACAATAAGAAGAGTATCAAGCTAACAAATCTGAATAGAAAAAGAGAAATTACAAGAAGGATGTGTGCTTTTCAAATTAAGGTTGTTGAAGTGAAGGATATGGTAAATATTGTTGTCATGAGAACTGTTTTTCAAATTGATAGATTGTATATATTAAAAGAGACTCTAAGAACTAACTTGTTTAAAATGTATCTAAAACATTTACATGTTTTTTGGGCACCTGCGGTTGATGTATATAAGGCATTGATCAAAATGCATATATAAGTACATAAATTATGCAACGGACGCGTCAAAAATATTTAATGGTGTTTTGCATATTGTCGCGATATGACACTTGTAAAAGAAAAAATATTTAATAGGAACACTAGACTAATGTTGATATCTTAAAAATAGTCATGAATTTTAAAAATTTTGTCTTATCGACTTTATAATACAAATATATAAAAATTTACTTTCTCATATATAAATACATAGATTCTGCAATGGGCACGGTGCAAATATTTAACGGTATCTTGCATATAAAATAAAAAAATTAATAGAAACATTGCATTAATGATGATATCTTAAAAATAGTAATGAGTTGTCAAAATTTTATTATATCAATTTTCTCATATCAATACATACAAATTTGTTTGAAAAAAGATAAACACATACAATCAACAACATACACATATCAACTATTTAATGTATTAATAGAAAAGTAACCTCTATTGATAATTTTCGTTTAATATTTTTAATCATTTCACATTATTATTAATGTAATTGATTTTATATAGAAACCGCAATGTTATGCGACCCGTGCAAATGGAAGGGTCTTATACTCGTATTTATAGGGACAAAAAAATATTTAACCCTAAATTAAAAACAAAATTAATACCTTTGGTAAAAAAAACAAAATTAATACTCGAACAAAAAAAAAACGAATACAACGTAAACATTATTGAGGAACTTTCCACATAATAAGCCCGTTATAGAAAATACCCAAAATGCCCTTACTCAAATCCTTTTAAATAGCCGCGCGAAATCACCAAAGTAGTTGGAAAACCCTTCTTATTGAATGCCTTAGTTTTCGGTATCGGAAAACCCTATTTCTAGGCCGTCGGGAAAGCAAATTCAGCAACAATGGATCGAAAACCTCCACACCATTATCTCATAAGTACAAAACTGGTAATGTAAGATGGAAAGAAAAGCACAAGCACATCAATAGAAGAGGGGAAGGAAAGCACATAAGTCGTATCGGCAACGGATCGCAAGAGAAAGGAAAACACAAGCACACAATCAGCAATAAAAGATGGAAAGGAAAGCACAATTGTGCTGGCAACGGGTCACAAGAGAAAGGAAAACACAAACACAAAACCTGCAATAAAAGAGGGAAAGGAAAGCACAAAAGTTGTTATGACAACGGGTCACTCGTATTCCCTCTGAGGAAGAGGAAAACGAAAAGGACAGCAAGGAGAAGGAGAAGCTACTTATGGAGAAGGAAAATGTAAACGCAAAGCAAAAGAAAAAGATCAAACGAGTCGACAATTAATGGACACTCAACCAGAAAATTTTTATGGTCATGCATTCAAGGAACTTAAAGACAGGTTTATAAGAAGAGAAGGATTAGGAAAAGATAGTGTGTTCTTGTTTTCCCACTGTCCTAAAGGCCTGTTGCCAGGGACGGATCCAAAAAAACTGTCCAGTAGGGGCAAAATTATACACAACAAAAAACAAAATTTGAACTTAATACTAACATTTTTCCCTCTCATCAACAAATTAACATTTGCCTGTAAAAATATTCATTTCCATCGTTGTGGTTGCAAATCAAAGGTATTTCATAAAGAGTAAATAATTATATTTCTAGCCTCTTTTTTTTTTTAGGGAATATTTCTAGCCTCTTAAAACTCAACTATTGCCCCCACTAAATAATTAATTGATTTTCCGTAAAATATTTCTCTAAACTACTTCATTTGTCTTAAAATAAAAACACTCATTACGTATTTCACTCTCATTGAGAAAACTTGAAAGCGTAATTAATATATGTGTTTTATGTAAAGATGTATCTAAAATACCTTTTGTGTGTGGATGTGTGTGCGTGCGTGGGTGTGTGTATATAGTTAATCTTGGCTTTTAATATTCGCTAAATTTCTTTTTGCCACATTGTTTTCCAGATTTTTGTTGGGCCATAAGTGCGGCTCAATTAATTCAACCCATTGTTTCCTTTCATAATAATCAGAGAGCAAATATGTTTTCACCTCAATGTATAATTGACGGATTAGCTTTTCATGTTGATGGTATTTTGTGGCAACCATTAAGGTCCGTTTGATGGTCAGGATATGATAGAGATATGATATGACAAGGACATGATAAACATTAATCCTATCATGTGTTTGATGCACATGATAACAAACAAGATATCATTATAACTAAATGAAAAAATTGCTCTCATAATTAATTAAATATTGTAAAAATGACATGTTATTAATTATAATAGAAAATACATGCTATCATTTATTTTAAAAATGACAATATTTTAAAAATGGAAGAATATCAAGATAATAAATAAGGAATGATCTTCTAATCCCATCGAGGTAATTTCTAATCCAGCCTATACTCAGGATAGAAATTACAAAGGAAAGTAAGGATATGATAAGAAAATGGTTTATTTTATCTTATCCTTTTGGTGCATAAAACATGGGATTTCAACAGGATATGATTAATGTATCATATCCTGTCTCCTTATCCTGACCATTAAACGGACCCTAAATTGACCCATCAAAACCCGATACATCAAACCCTGAGTCTCAGGATAGAAAACACTATGTTCAGTCCACTTTCTTAGCTCTAAAGTTTATCCAAACAAGAGGCATTGTTTGGGATGTTGATTATCCATACTTGGGATACTATGATGAGGCCAGAAAGTTTGAGTTTCCTTCGGTAAACATTAATTATTAATAAATTAATGTCCATTACCGATTGGTTTTTTTTAGATTACCTTTAAAGTTATTTTTAAAATCATTTTGAATATTTTTATAGGCTTCAAAATTGAAACCGGAAGAAAAGGTGGTCTGTCCTTTATCTGAGACAAATTTTGGAGTCCTGTGGATGCCTGCTAGGAACCTTTAGATGCGAAGAAGATCTCTTGAGCTACAAATTTGTGCGTAACCATAACTATTTTCTACTCCTTTATTAGTTCCTTTTTATTTTTTTACACTAACTTTATTGTTTTCTTTCTTAGCCTAAGGTGTATTCTCTTCCAAAAAAGAAAGGAGTTATTTATAGACATTGTGTATTAATTGTTGGTGTGGGAAAGAATGAAAAAGGAGAAGAATATTTACAAATTCAAAACTCGTACGGAAGTAGTTGGGGGGACAAAGGATTTGGCTTCATCAGTTTGAAACTTTTTGTTCATATTCAAGGCATTAAAAGGGTTCATATGGAACCTCTCATATGTAACTAGAAAATTTCAACTTCAAAGGGTTCATATGTAACTTCTCAAATTGAAAAGAAAAATATAGATTAATTTTAAGAGAGAAATGTCAAAAAAGGGTTAATACATTATCTACTTTTATGTATTTCTCTCTTCAAATAAAATATTTCATTTCATTTAGGCTTTATTTGAGAGTTTGTATGAGAAGGGAGAGGGAGACCTTGGGGGAATGGTAGCAGACAAAAACAGAGAAATCTGTTTAAAAAAATTGACTGTTTTTGCAAAGAAGATAATTAATAATATACTTTTAATTTTGGAAGTATTAATTATACTAACAGATTGAATTTAGAGAATTTTACAATTTTTGAGTTCCCCCATTGAAGAGACGTTTGAAAATGTTTATTTGAATTTATTGACTTAAATATGTAAATCTCCCCTGTAAGTTCGCGTGTTTTTGGTTTTCGTCCCTGCATCTTTTTTTGTTCTAAAACAACCCCTGTAAGTTATAAATGTTTTGGTTTTGGTCCCTACCGTCATCATCTGTTACAGAAACGTCTATGTGGCAAACATATGATGACGTGGTAGACATGTGACGTGGCAGACGACGCTGATGTGTTGTTCCATATGCTGAATCACAAAGTTAAAGGGACCAAAATCAAAAAACAAAAGTCGTGCAGGGACCAAATCCAAAAATTGATAGACAACATTTTTATCATCTTCTTCCTTCATTTTCTTCTTCATTCATCTTCAACAATACATATTCATAAAAAAACTCAAGAAAAATTGAATACACCTAATATAATCATACCCATACATATTCGAACAACAACAACACTTAAAATTGAATACAGCATCTTTAGTAATACGGGTTGCTTGTTCTTGTACACAATGGTATAAGGTTAAAACGAATTTGTTCTTTTTCATATGAACCATGTTCTAACATTCCAAAACACCATAAAGGTTTCTCCTTTCACGGTTTTCCCACCACCCTCTCAACATTTTTGTGTTCACTACTATTAAGTGAGTGAGGGTCAAAGAAACATTCAGATTTTTCTTTCTTATTAGGGAAAAATTGTTGGTGTTTCATAGAGAAATTGTTGGTGGATTTTTTAGATTTTGTTGACTAAGTTTCTGGGTTTATGGTGTGACTGAGAGAGAAAATAAAAAAAAAACGTTCACATTCCCACACCATAACCCAGAAAATAAAAAACCCAGAAAATCCATTTTCTTCTCTTGTCTTGCTCTTCATCATAGTCTAAAAAATCCCTTTTCCTCTTCTCATCTTTTGTTCTTCATCCTCTATCAATCTTTCTCTATGCCAACATTCTTTGTTTCTTTCATGTTTCCCTTCTTTTTTATGTCCAAAGTCCACACTCCCTCGTCTTCCTTCTTCATTTTTTTCTACTCTATACGAAAATTCAATTGAAGTTGTTGTAATTTATGAGTTCTGTTGTAGTTGGTTTTCTTTATGTTTCTATAAATTGTAATGGGTTAAATTGAAAATGGTGGTAGATGCTTCTCAACAATCACCATCGCCGGATTCAATTTTGAACTCAGATGGTGTTGATGAAATTTTGAACTTGGATGGTAAAAATTTTATACACTGCTGGGTTAATTTTAACGGATTTATGGGTCTTTGAAAGAAGAAGAGATGAAAATTGGGATTTTAAAAACATAATTTGAGTTTTTAAAGTTGATTTTCTGGGTTTTTAATGTTTATGGTGAAGGTGACATGAAGATGGAACGAAGGTGATATGAAGATGAAGATTTATATGAATTTTTTAGTTTGGTCCCTGTGCAATTTTTTTTTTGGTCCCTCTAATTTTGTGACTCAGCATATGGAACGACACATCATCGTCGTCTGCCACATCACACGGTACCATGTCATCCTCCATTTGCCACATAGACGTTTTTGTAACCGATGATGACGGCATGGATCAAAACCAAAACATTTATAACTTACAGGAGTTGTTTTAGAACAAAAAAAGATACAGGGACGAAAACCAAAAACACGTGAACTTACAAGGACGATTTACATGTTTAAGCCAAATTTATTTTATGACATTGCGTTACTTATAGAAATAAAAATCACTAAAGTGACCTTAATAAGACTGCATTATTTTAAGACTAACATTATTTAACAAGAATAAACAAAAGGAAATGAACGTAGTAACAGGCACTAAACACTATTGTCAAATACCTTCAATCGTTAAGTTGACAGGACAAAAATGAAGTATTCTTTGGAATTACTATTAAAAGGAATGGTGTCAATACATATGGAAGTATTTAACAGTAATTTCATTACAATGCACATCAATACAAGTTCTTCCACTTAACGGTTTCATTTACTCTTTGGTCATAAACCACATGAAATCGAGTTACATTGCAGATAGTGTTGCGTTTGCCTCTGCAACAAAAAAACATTACATGTAATAACTTCATTATGAAGAAATACCTACTCTCATAATTACATTCAAAACCTGGAATAGAACTGATGTCAATAGACTAGCGGTAACTACTACAGTACATGAAGAATTTCAGACTCCGTAACTCAAATCACTTGAACAAGCAAATTTATAACATTAAAAAGGGGTATTGTAAAAACACACTCAGCCACAAATTAAACATTGAATTAAAGACGATAAGGACCACTCATTGAACTTCCCAGTCGTCAGTAAAACACATACCCACTTAATTGTTAAGGCTTTAAACTCATCTACAGAATTTATACACGTAAAGTTGAATGAAATCAAAATAAAATTAGAAGAAAAATGATTCCTAAACATCAAAATTTTGATGTCAAATACAATGTCGTTTGATTTTTTATGTATATTTTTTAATAGTGCAAATTATAAAGGATAACAAATAAGTTAAAGATAGAGATGAACACATTGACACAAACAATGTCCTAGTTCAAACATTTTAACAAAAAAGCAGGCAGCAGCTGGTAAGAGCCTTACATACCACATTCTTTGTAATGAAAACAGAACATGGACAGATATACAATGATAAATCAATAGATTCGATTATTGACCCCATTGGCAAGGACATGAAATCAACTTAGAATGCAATTTGGTAACTTCAGCAAATGCCTCCAAGCAGGTCTCAACTTCCTATCAATATCTTCCCTGCATAAAATAACAAAAACAAATCACATTTTGCATTGATTGAAACAAAGACGAATAGATATGCCATTTACAGTTTCACATGATTCGGAAAACAAGGCGAGCATTACTCCTTTGCAATTTTATTTTTTTGTTATTCTAAATTGTATAAACTTAAATATTGCTCCATTCTATTCTATCATACCTCTCCAGTAAAATTGCCAGGGCCAGGAGGCGGAAATCTTTGTTGGGACCCTGTCTGTTCTTCAGCATGATTATTCCCCTTCTGGGCTTGATCAAATTCCTCCATATATGATGGTTTGAAATCCCATCCACCTTCACTAGGCACAGAGTTTCCTCTTTCTCCCTGTCCCGGTGGTCCAAAGTTCTGCTGTGGCGCATAATTTCTTCTTTCTCCTTGTCCTGGCGGGCCAAAGTTCTGCTGCGGTGCATAATTTCTTCTGTCTACTTCTCCCGGTGGTCCGAAGTTCTGCTGTGGCACATAATTTCTTCTTTCTCCTTCTCCCGGTGGTCCCAAGCTCTGCTGTGGTGGATACTGCGGCGAAGCAGGACCATAGGTTTGCTGTTTGGAATAATTTTGTGGCGTTTGATTGAAGTTCTGCGGGGCTGAATAATTTTGTGGAGCTTGACCATAGTTTTGTTTGGGTGGATAACCTTGTGATGCTTGAACATAGCTCTGTTGGGGTGGATAACGCTGCGATGCTTGATCATAGCTCTGCTGGGGTGGTAAACGCTGCGATGCTGAATCAATTCGGATATTTGGCTGTTGTTGGCCAATGTTTTGTTGTGGAGGAATGTGTGATGCTTGGCCATAGTTCTGTTGAGGTGGAAAATTTTGTGGAGGTCCATAGTTTCTACCATCCCTTGGCATGGAATCCCGGTTGTTGTAAGAGGGATTCCCTCGGTTGTTTGGCAATTGATTATTCTGCCGATAGTCTCGTCTTCCTCCTAGATTTCTCCCAAATTGTACTGGTGGAGGTCGAGGGATGATTTGTCCTTCAATGTACTGATCTCCTGTATCACACACCAAAAGTTGCTCCCAAATAAATTCTCATGATCAAATTTGCAGCCAAGTATTTAAGAAACCAGAAATAAAATAGCTTGCATTTTTAAACTAGCAATGAATAGCTTCAATCAATTAACCAGAACGCGAGAGACGATAAATACATAAGCAAAATTCTTACCTCCATACTCCTTGTTCACAGGGTCAAGGTAAGAATCCGGCAACACAAAGATAACTCCGGGCAAACCTGTCGAAAAGCACAACAATCCAAAATCATTTTCAATTGTCTCAACTAAAATAGGTCAATGAAATCTAAGGGCCTGTTTGTAATAGCTTTTTTTAAGAATGATTTATACAATGTATCATTTTTTGGCTATAATTTTGTAAAAAATGCTTCAAATGAAAAATTGATTTAAACAACTTATCTTAAGTATTTAATCATTTTGCAATGCCGAAATTACTTTTTTAATTTATAACAAATGAGTTTGAAATAATTTCTACTCTTTTTTGAGTAACTTTTCATAAAAATCATTTTTAGAAATACAGGATAAAAATCACTTTTTTTTCTTTCTAATCTATAACAAACAGGCCATAAACTAGGTCAATGAAATCTAATCTAAGTAGGAATAAAAAACAAATACCTTCAAATTTCTTGGACTCTTCTTCAGTCATAACAGCTTGAAATCCAGTGTAAGTGGTTGTACTGCAAGCATAAATTTTCTTCTTCGCCTCTTCCACACTAAAAAATGACACATACAAAATTAAACAACTTTTTCATAATCTTAAACTTTCTAAATTAAATTTTGAATTGATGATAATCAAAAACCAATACCTGATATTGAGACCCTTGGCACAAGTTTCTTCATAAAAACGAATCATTTCTTCAGGTGGAGGTTTGTTATCTCTGGGAAAATCACAAACGAAGAGCCAGTGATTGAAATCGCAACCTTCGAAGAGAATGGTGTCAGGACCAATCTCTGGACTGACTTCTGATGTCTCTCCGTAGCGAGAAGACAAGAGAGAAATCGAGGTTGATCTGAATGAACGGGATTGAACGCCGTCGACGACGTTTGGGGATTTCGAAAGTGAAAAGCGTGATGAAATGGAACCGGTAATTGGGACCGAAAGCGAAGTCGCAGTAGCTGAGAAGGAGTGGTGGAGGCCGGAGAGTGATCTCAGGCTACGGCGGAGGAGAATTAGCGACGATGCCATGGCGGTGGTTGGAGAGAGTAGGGTTTTGGTGAGAGTAGGGTTTTGAGAAGCTTCGTAAAATGAAACGCTGATACAAGTATATCTGACGATGCCATGGCGGTTCAACCGGTTACTAAACCGGGTTTTTTTTGTATTGTTGGGCTTACTCGTGGATAATTCCATATCATTAATTGTGTTAATATGAAAGTAAACTAAAATTTGATTAAAAATTGTTCTACCTAAAAATCAAAATCGTCTCAATAATTTGTCCCATTGGATGCATTAAGTTTTTTTTAAAAAATAAATATTTGGATTTTTGAAATAAAATAATTTGGCCATATTTAGTGTCATGCTTTATATTTGCATTTTTAAAACTACTATCTCCGGTCACATATATAAGTAAAAAATATTTTTTTTTTCAGATTCATTGAATAATTAATGTATATATAATTTATAATATATACTAAATACATTAGTTATTCAAAAAACATATATTTTTTTTGCTCATATGAGACTAGAGGAAGTATATTAATTGATAAAATAGAAAATGAAGATGGTCTTAACCCATTAATCATAACAAAAACATCTCTTTGGTTGAGTATAACAAATACATTTTTTTTAATTACTATGATATTGGTACGAAGTTTCCACCGTTGTTTAGCGGTGACTAATCTCCGTCGGAGAATTTGTGGGATATACAAGATGGGTTCTCCCCTCTCAATCGATTTTTTTCCATACGCATAAGCATTAATCGAACCACTAACCACATGTTTAAGGGGTCAAAGTCCCTTACCACTTAGAAGAATCCATTAAAGGGTCCAAATCTCATACCACTTAAACCAATATATTGTTGGCATATACAAATACATTTATATTTGTAAAAATATATGTTTATTACGACTAATAAGTTGTATGCTTAAGCAGGAAAAATTCTAAACATAAATTTTAAGCTTATTTACATTTTTTATTCCATCATTTTTTTCAGCTCAACGAGTTGGTCCCTCTATTTGTGATGTGACAAATTTAAGCTTACTCATCATGTTATATGTTATATCATTTAAAATATGTATTTAATTTAGAAATTTGTGGGATAGACCAAAACTTATGTATTTTAAAATAAGAGAGCTAAAATTGTACTTAAATCTATAATTTATTGTAAAAGTTATTTGGCACATAAAAGTTCACGAGTTAAAATTCAATCTATATGAGTGAGTGCTATCATCAATTTTCTTCATACCTTTCTTGGCCAATAGATTAAGAGAATAATTATGTTAGTTTTATTGCCTTAATCGTCAGATCAAGTGACACATGTTGCTTTTCTCTAACTGATTTATTGATTTCACTTTTATGATTTGACTTTTCTTCTATTGGCATCATAACATTATGGGCAGCACTTCAGTGACATTGAGTCTCCAATGTCACCTACCATTGCCCAATCAAAGACTGCCATGTGGCATCTTAATTTTTTGAAACAAAAAAGCTGTGAAAAAATAAAGTAACACGTTTTCCTTCACTCACCCAATTCCTCCCTGATTCGTTTCTGCACACAGCACACCCACCATGGTCATCAACCTCTTCTTTACTGCCGCGTGACCATGACCCTCCACCATCTCTTCCGCCGCAACTGTCATCATCGTCGGAACCAACATAAGAATAACGTTGTTGTTTTCCATTTCTGTTAGTTCTTTCATTACCGACGTTGCTGGATCCGTCATTTCTGACGAAGACAAATTAGTGTTGTTGGTGTTATATTATATTCTGCACTGGAATCATTGCTGCTGTTAGGTTCCACTTCCATAGTTAACAAAAATTTATAAAATAAAATAAAAATTTATTATTAAAACCCTTCTGAAAAACGTAGAGAAATACTAAAAAAAGAATCGATTTTTTTGGAGCATTCTTTTGGGATTGAAATTGTGTTTTGAATTTGTCAACGACGGCGAACGGCGGAGAAAAGAGAAGAAACGCAGGCTAGGAGGAGGAGGAGGATGGGTAAACAAGGCGAAAGTTATCTTCTCTCTTTGACAACTTTTTTGTTTATTTATTTTTTTCAAAAGAAATTAAGATGCCATGTGTCAGCTTTTGATTTGGCAATGGTAGGTGACATTAGAGACTCAATGTCACCGAAGTGCTGCCCTAACATTATCACCCAATTAAAATCAACATTGTACTCAAGGTTAAAGTTAGGATAATATTGTTGAGTGATAGTAGTATCTTTTTGAGTGGCCTCCAAGTCAAGTGAACATTCCACATGAACAAAAAAACATCTGCTCGGATCCCAAAAACACCACCTTAGAATTGAACATTGCAACAAGATTTGCATCTAAAAAATACATGCCAAAATCCACCATTGTTGGTATTTTAGGCTATTCTCGTGAACCGAACTACCACACTTATGAGGTTGCTATTCCTTCTCACACCTAACATGTTCTTAGAGCTATAAACCTTATTTTCAATACAACTTAGAGATGAAATTAGTGGATTGTGCAAGTTGTTACTAGTAAAAACAGGACTATAACATGGAGCTCTTTCTATTGGTTTCCAAATATCGTGTGTATAGTGTATTCCACAAATACACTACACAAGCTTCCATTGATTTTTTCTATTTTTTTTTTTTGTAGATTTACAAATCCCCCATTGAAATCACTCGTCAGAGTCATTGTTGTCGCAATGAAATTGTTTTTACTATATACATAAGTACATTGATTTTTTCTGTAGATGTGAGAAACTTGTTCTAAGCATGGAGAGCAACGTTCAAGAACTCCTGTGAACTGCCAGTAAGCGCCGTCAATGGTTCCTCTTCCTCATCAAATATTGGTTGAATGTTACGATGTTCAGGCTTAAAACGCCATAAAAACACAATTGTGAACGTGTCCCAAACTCAACCGCAAACGATGAGGACACCACCATACCCACCATTTGATAGCGCAGCCCCTCGCTGCCTTTTCAACAAGCACCATTTTCTTCTTCTCTGTGGCACCCTTCACCTTGAAATATTTTTCAGTACAAAGCACCCAAAAGTATGCATCATATTGCCCATCAAACACTAATATATTCATCGTTTTAGTAGGTATGAGATCAACAATGAAAACACACCAATGTAAGAGATGAGTAAAAGGGACCATGGAAATTAAAGAAATTCAAAAATTCCAATAATGATCAGTGTAATAACACAAAGGGGAAATGATTTTTTTGAAGGAGAATTAAAACTGTTTTTAAAAGCACCAACTTCTAATAAAAACTTAAACAGAAGCAGGATAAGTAAAACTGTTTTTTTGAACGAAGTAAAACTGTTGTTAGGTCTTAAATTTGTCCATCCATAAACTCTGGTAAGATATATCTGCTATATGTATTTTGAATAACAAACTATCGTTAGATGTATAGTAGTGCTATGCATTCAAAATATTCAAACTTTTCAAAAACTAGTTACCGTAAAAACTATACAAAGACTTGTCCGAGAAAATACTAGGAATCCTTTCCAGAACCACACACATTTATCTTGGATGGTGCTTGCTTTCTTTTAAAAACTTCCCACAAGTAATACTTCGATTGAAATGCTGCAAAATGAGTAACTCAAATTTTAGACACAATTAGCAAACAATAAAGTTTAAATGAAGTAGCATATATGTAATGTACTGACTTGTATATTGGCTTGGGAGTCTTGCAGAAGAAAAAAATTAAAAGCTCAGCTTCTTCAAGCGTAGCTCTTATGGCAAGGTCCTAGGAAATCATCTCATGAACTAGCTTGTCAAATATCCCGCAGCTCTATAAAAAAGACATCAAAGTTTAATTCAATATTAGTTTAAATATGTGCATGGAGAATCATCTAAGAGCTATCTCATTTGGGAAAAAAAATTATATTCTGTTTTAATCAATTATTCTAAAAGAAAAATGCTTCATGGCACGACAAAGTAAGAAGCACGAATAGGTACGACATATTTCAAACCGTTTGATGAAACTTTTTCTTTTTATTAATTATTTATTCTCTGCCAATTTTTTCTCCCTTCCGCATGATTTGTGTGTCATGTGTGTCGTGGGGGTAAGGACTCGTGCTATATAGCACTTCTCATTATAAAAATATCTTATTTTTACGTTTTTTTCCTTACTTTCATATAGTGGACATAACTGTCGGTGTAACTTAATTTTACACCAACATTCATTACTTTTAAAATACAGTTACCATAGTGGATTGATGTAGCAAAATAGCGAGTTTTTTATTGGATGTTAGTGTAAATCTACTTCACACTGACAGGCCATATCCTATAATTGATGATGTCTTAACATAAATTCTTGAAAACAGAAAACAAAACGAAAATAAGAGTACCATTTCTATATATAGTAGTGAAAACAAGAAATAAAATTTTCATAAAATCAAACATGTTCTCAAGTTTGTGCAAAATGTCACCTTTCATTCTGAGGAAAGAAATAAAGGCCAATGCTCTCATTATTTGTTCCACATTTCTCAAAACTCACTGGCCACACATTTGATCTTTGAAGCAATTCTACATCTAGCCCTTCAGGCAGACGCTTTGCCGCCTTGTGAACTTTAGGGTATGCTAAATTGGACAAATGGCCAATTAGTCCAGTGAATTTATCATTTCTAAACTTCAGACAATGCTTTCGCTGTAGCAGTTAACAAATCCATTAATTCCAAAACGACGGTAACAGAAGTCACCAAAAAAAAAATCTTACCTCCATATTGGATCAACAACAATTGCACATTGCTCCTCACTAGAATCAACTTCACCATTTTCGGAATCTGAAGTGTCTTGATCAGGATAATCTGTGTCTATTACCTCTTCTTCACAATCATCACAAAGCCAAAAAATCTCTTCTGTAAAAATAACAGGTCCATCTAAACAATACCTGAAAAGGAGAAATTGAAGTGTATAAGGTGAAACAACATTTAAGAATGTGAAACTACAAATTTATAAAATGCAAAATCTTCATGTGTGGAAAAATATGATGGGAAAAAATAAAATAGCATGCTAAAATCTATGTTTCTGATGCAGAAATGGAACAAAATAGTGATTTTTAAAAAAGACATCTGATACTTCGCCAAAACGTATCGATGGCATATTGAGTATGACGCGGGACCAAATTTCAAGTATCAGTGCTTCAAAGGTGGAAGTGTTAATTTTTCCCTAATTAAGTTATTTATTTATTTAAATAAATAAGTGGTAATTACCCACTAAGTGCACATAGTGGTAATTATCCATTAATCAGAAAATGGTCTAGTAACTGCCCATTATGAGTGAGTGGAGGAGCAGTTTTGTTTTGCACGTTCAATAACTTCTTGATGGCAGAAGTTATATAAAGGAGTGCACTTCATTTGTTTTGGTTCCCTAAGCCTTACATCTCTATTCAGAAGACTTGCACCATCAAAGTGAGATTGTGGAAGGTTTAGAAGAGCCTCAACTTCTTCAAGTAGGAGCAATGGCTGGAGGTATGCCTTGATCCTTTAATTTGAGTTTCCGCTGTTTAAGTAGTTATTTCTTTTGTTCTTTATGAAATAACTTACATCATGGTATTATTAATACAAATGAATTGTTCACCAACTCAAAATAAAAATAAAAATAGAACCGTAATATTCACAAAGTGATTTTCTCTTACATAATAGATGCATTGGAAACATTGGCAAATGATACAAAACATCACAAACCTCCATCTAAATGATGTTTTAGATTACATATTACCTTATTTTTGTCTTTAGAATTCACCTTCAAAACCAATAGAAACTTAAAAGCATGTACATATGACCAAAAAAATAGATGCATCTGTTACTTAAGTGTGATGATTTAAATATGCTAAAATCATAAATTACCATGCATATCTACTAAAATATAAAATCTTATTTCTGGTTTATCTAACAAATTAGGATGGAAAAGAAACAAAACTGGTTCAGGGTATTGATGCGAAGTAATGTGTATTGTTTCAATTTTCTTTGGAGTCACATTTCCAGATAGAAGTAGAAATGGTTGCATCTTGCATGTGAAGCAGAATACAATAATTAAAATCTGCTACAAATAAATACAATAGAGTAGACGGAAAGAGTAAGTAACAAGTACCTACGCAGAGCATATACTTCACATTTGTTGCAATATACCAACGCCTCTTCAAATCCTACATCACTACACGTAAGATAAACAGATACCTGCAACAAGTTAGCAAAGTATTAATGCAGTGATTCAGAAAAGCACATATTTTAACAAAATAAAGTGCAATATTATTCAATACTTCCATTGGAAATCAGAAAATAAGAAATACCTGAGGCAATATAGTTGACCCTGACTCAGTGGCGAGAGCATCCATCTCCACATCACCTTGAGAGCTCCCGTCTTCAGTTTTGGTTTCAGCACTGACCTCTGAAGCGACATCAATCTCCATCGAGACTGATGGTAGAAGTTCAATATTTGTTTCCTTGGTAGGATGGTGGCTCTCATAACATGCTATAGCTTCCGATACTTGAGGTTCAATTTCAGTATGTAAACCATGTTCAGTTGGGGTTTCAAAACTTGACGGTGATGCATCTGGCGGTGCAGATGCAGGTGGTTCTATGACTATTTCTACCGCTGCAGAATCAGAATTCACATCTACAGTTTGGTTGTTGGTAATAGAACAAACAGGATCCTTATTATCAACATAGTCTTCCGGCTTTCGATGTGGTAAGTGGCTTTTACTAGCAAAGTCTTTTGTCGTTTGATGTGGTAAGCCCTTTTTAGCAGCATAGTGTTCCAGCGTTGGATGTGATAAGTGCCTGTTATCAGCATAGGGTGTCAGCATTTGATGTGGTAAGTGCCTGTTATCAGCAAAGGGTGTCGGCATTTGATGTGGTAAGTAATGAAATTGGAGGCCTAACTCATCCTTAAAAACCGGTTCATAAGGTGAGGATTGCCTCCTCTATATAAGGTATTAGAGCTTCTCTCCAAGATCCATTGGGCCACCTGCTATCAGGTTTCCGCTATCGGGACACCCACCATTTATGTCCACGAACCAAGCCCAATAGTGCTGGTCGTGAGGGGGTGTGTTAAGAGTCCCACATCGGATAGGACATGACATGACAATGTGTTTATAAGTGGGGGCAATCCTCACCTTATGAATCGGTTTTTAAGGATGCGTTTGATATGGTAAATGCATGTTGTTTGATGTGGTAACTGTATGTTACCGTAACTGTATGTTACCAACATATGGCACCAACATTGGACGTGTCAACTGCCTATTATGAAAAAAAGCCGTCGGCGTTTGATGAGGTAACTGCATGTTATCAGCACATCGTGTCGGCCTTTGTTGGTAATTGTTGTTAAATTGACCCCGACAGAAACAACTACCTCGACTTTCTTGCAATAAGGTTCAAACACTAAATGATTTGAATAATTCTATCATTTAGGAACGAACCAAATCACTTAAATCACATTTAAGTTAACTTCTAAACTAGTCCCAGTTTTGAAAAACATTCACATTCAGATTCACAAAAATATGTTTGAATATTATCTCTACGATCACAAGTCCCCACAAAAGATTCCAACATTTCGTCATTTACTATAAGCATTTGTTTTTTTGGGGATAAATTGCTAGTTATGGTATTGTCATTATTTATGCAGTAATCTGACACTGAAACACATCTAACTTTAGACAAATCATTCAGATTTGACTAAGTCAACCTATTTCTAATAGAGCAATTTCGGTTAACATACAGCCATGAATGAATTCAACTATAACCACTTGCAGGAAGCATTGCAATTTACAGGCTTATTAAAAATCTAAAATATCATCAAATATCTATTGAGATCTTGAAGATTACACAAAAACTACAAACAATGCTAACATCACAGATGCATCCAAATCACCGCTTAGAAACCCTTTCGAAACCCCAATATGAATATCAAATGAAATTTTATAGGTTACACCAAAACCACCAAGTATAATGCTAACCTTACAGCAGCTACATCTAAGTAAAAAAAGGTCAATCTTTTTATTCTATTTTATTATAGGCTAAATTGCATATTTAACACTTAATATTTTTATTGAGATTTAGCACTTTTTATTTTAAAGAGAGAGAGAGAGAGAGAGATTTAACACCTAATTATAGGAATTGTAAAATGGACAAACCTGCTCCGCGCCACCAACACAACTCGTATTTTATTCAAACTCATTTACTTACAAGGAGGAGCAGAAGTGGGAGTGTTGTTCTTTGTTAAATAATGTTGTTTTGTAGGATACTAATGCAGATACTTCAATTTGAAAATATGATCCAGCTAAAGGCTATTCAGTTAAAAGACCCTGATAGTCGTTGACGCATGACGTCTAACAGGCTCATGCCCCCTTTACAGATATCATTTAGAACAAAGCGGTACCTTTAAAAGTTCCGCTTTTCATGCAGTGGCAGAGTCACATAGGTGTGAGGGGATTCACATGAATCTTCTGAATTTTAGAAAGTTTCATCAATTTTATTTTTATTTTTTGATATATTGAACCCTCTAAAATTATAAATTTGCACCTAACCCACACAATTTCTCTCAACTCACTTGAGTCACTTTGTTTTTTATTTTGACTTCTTTTTATTATTTCGATGGAGTATAGCTGGCAATTTCTCTACTTCTTTTATTTTTGCTTGATTGCCAGTTTGACACTTAATTAAGAGTACAATTGAATTTCTACTTAAGTCTAGATGTGAATATGAGAATCGTACCATTGTCCTCATTTTTTTCATTTTAATAAAAAAATGTTCCATTCTATATAGTTTTACAGTATCAATAAAAAATCAATTTTTCTCTTTCAATGTTTACATTTGATTACTAGCATGGAGAATAGTTTTCTTATCTCTCATATACATTTCCCGCTTAGTTTTTTCTTGTTTTAAAGTATTAGCCGAAAGATGGACACTACCGTGCCCGCCTATCTGCCATTCTTTATAATCTAGTGGAAGAAAATTAAATCCAATTAGTCACTCTCTTCATTCCTTGCTTGCAGGATACTTTCTTTTCAGATTTAAAAGCTTTGCAACCCCAGCTATGCATTACGGCGGCTTATGGAAATATATTACACACCAAGGTTCTTGATATTCTTCCTTTTGGTAAGTCATCCATTCATTCTTCTTATTATCAGCACTAGTGTTCCCGTATGCATGCTCTTTTTATCGCGCTAATGTTAATGCGTGCAAATTATGTATGCTCTTTTTTTTTTTGTGAAAGAATGTATGCTCTTTTTATCCCCTTTGTATATTGTTATAGATAAATAAATCATATGAATCTAATGCTAAAATTTACTTGAAATTATCTCAGGGACGGTCAACATTC
>Ga0228710_1002370_pt1 | contig 29668 bp, 19 predicted proteins | sample MedpolnodulmetaG_FD_177995 | JGI IMG/M metagenome (GOLD analysis project Ga0228710, IMG submission 177995) | Root nodule microbial communities from Medicago polymorpha collected in Santa Monica, California, United States - pink nodules | ecosystem: Host-associated > Plants > Roots > Nodule...
GTTTAAATTGACGTTTGATTTGTTTTTGTGTTTTTTATTAGTTTTGAAAAAGTTTTAAGATGAAAAAGCCAAGTGGCAAATGAGAATTGGTTTGTGTTTTTTGATATTGAAGAAAATTTGTTTGAAGTGGAATTAAATTGATTAATGTTTGATTTAAGAAAATAAACTAAAAAGTAACGGATCACCTGATCTCGGATCAAGGTTTGTTAAGAAAATGTTTTTGTGATTTTTGTGGTTATTTTCATGTTTTTTGTTGTTTTGAATATTTGACTAAATGAAACTATCAGAGCACGAAGATAAAAGCGTGGGTACTTTGTGGCGACATTGGATCACCACAAACACCCTTAACCTAAGCTAGAAGCATAAAAGGTAAGGCATACACCCACACACGCACACATGCACCTACAACTATTACATTAAAGCCTATGATACATGCTATAGTCTGCGGAAAGTAAACGACGGAAATAAATGATTTATAGTTTAGCCTAATTCTAAGTTCCGTGTTGTAAACTACGAACTAAATTAAAAATGTGTAAAGCTAGAAAATTAAACTAAAATGCATGAATTATTTATATTTAAGCCTAATATACAAACTAATAATTAAGAATGCTTAAAATTAAAATAAAAATGCAAAAGAAAGTAAAAGAGCGAACTAAACGATATATGATGCAGCAAAATAAAATGTGATTAGAAAAAACGCATGAAAGAAATAAGCAAAAATGAGAGAAAAAATGAATGAATGCAAAGGGGGGTGCAACAGTATTATGGGGGTGCAGAAAATAAAAGGGAAGCAAATCTGGGCTTTGGGTGAGAAGGCGCGCGTTGGGCCTTTGAAGTGGGTTGGGTCGGTTCAACCCAGGATCTTGGGTCGGGTCAGGAGGGAGTATATAAGGGTTTTGAGACCCATTTTCCTTCATTTTTTCTTTTCTTTCTCTCTCTTCTCTCCCCTTTCACTCGGTTCTCTCTCTTCTCTCTCCTTCTTCTCCGACGAGAAGGAACGGTCGGAGGTCACGGCAGCGCGGTGGCTGGCCGTCTTAGACGGCGGCGCCGCCGCCCTAAATGTCTTTTTTTGATTTTTTTTGTTCTTTTCCTATGTATTTTAACCTTCTTATTCCACTTCTAAACTCAAAATACCCAAAAAAATCAAACCACGGCCTTAGGTCTAGAGTTTAATGATTCGAAAATATACTTTTATAGTTTTCTTTTGGGTTTCGGTTCTGGTACGGTGATGTTTGAGTTATTCGGCTGAGTTTGTGTGTTGATGGGTCTCGTTGTGTTGGAATCGGTTGTGTTGTGATTGAGATTGTTTTGGGTCGTGATGTTGTGGTTTGCCTGGAATATGGATCGGTTTTGTGTTGTTAGTGTGTTTGCTGTGATTATTTGATTTCTGGCATTTTTCTATGTTTCTTCTGGTTGTTTTGCAGGTTTGAGTTTGCGGCTGCTCCCCCCTTTTGTTCTTGCTATGCAGGTTTATTTATAAAAAGGAGTCTTGGCCATCAAGGGTGTGAGTCTTGGCCACCAAGGGTAAAAACGTGTATGACAGCCTGTGTTGGGCTGGATTGGACAATTTTTTGGACATTAAAATAAAAATAAAAAAGGACCCTAGATAATAAAAGATAAAGATTAAAAATGAATTCAAAAAGAATTTAAATAAAAGATGGAAACTAAAATTAAAAAATGAAAATTGAGAGAAGAGGGCCTGACTCGGAACCAAAAAATGAAGTATTTTAAAATACCTCTCTGCCGAATTTTTTACTGAAAATCAGGGTCCGGCGACACGTGTCAGTGACATCTTAGGTCAAAAATTGGGGTATGACACGGGGGCTTTCTTAGCGCTTCACGAGCGCTATTAAACGTTAAAATGAATGCTATTAAAGGGAGTATTTTGTAGTAGTGGGTAAATATTTACATAGAAATCAACATCGTTGTATTCTATGATCACCTTAGCATTTAGGTCATAAAACCTATATATTTTGCTATTTAGAACATACTCAATGAATACACATTCATAGGCTCTACTAGTGAGTTTAACTCTCTTGGGGTTTAGAAGTCAAATATAGTCCAGACAATCCTAAGTTCAAAAATAAGACAAGTTGGGTTGTCTTTTCTTCAAAATTTCTTAATAAGAATTTTTGTTCTTAGACTTGGGTACTCTATCCAACATAAGTTTCAATTTTCATTATAGAAATTGAACATATCAAGCGTATCAATTTTAATTTTTCAAAATTCATAGTCATCAATAAATATGATAAAATATCATTTTATCATTTCTAATTTATGTGCCATCAAGTTTGCACATATCATAATTTATTAAGTTTAGAGATTCAAATTCTCTAAACACTGATTTATATGAACTTTTGGTTCATTAATCTTGACTGCAAAAAATAAAATTGTCTAATTATATAACTTTGAAATTAAGTCGAAGTTACTCAAGTTTAAAATTAAAACGCTTGTTCACATGTCAAATATTGAAATCCCACAACTAATAAAATAGAAGGAGAATTTCAATTTTAAACTTACCATTAAAGTGCAATATTTTTTCCACAAAAAACCATTGCATACAAGTCGCTGGACCAGTATTTATAAGTTCATATATGTCCAAAAAATGGTATTGGAGCTCAAATTCATAAAGATATACATGTGCTTTAATTTACCAAAAGAAACTAGTCGATGTGCTTGAACGGAAGTTGGTACGGCGAAGCAAGCACAAGATCCATCTCATTCTCATGTGGTAAACTCATCCTTAAAATTTAGAATCATTGCATCATTTGCGGTTGTCATCGTTCAAGGGTCACATTGTACAAAATTTTCCAATACTGAACAATTATCTTTATCCTACTCGATTGTGTCTTTGCTAAATATTTGTCGATGTCAATTGTCAAGAGTCAAATAGAAAAAAAGTACGATGCAACAACACATGATGATTCTATTCACTTAATCATTAAAGTTATTTATTCACAATACTATTTTTAATTTGAAAATAAATTTCAAACAGATTCCAAGTCACATATGTGAATTTTTTAGTGTTGTTGTTATAACAACAAACACTTCACAGTTTCAATAAAAAGATGTATATCTATAGCTTGAATTATCCTTAATGTATGTATATAGGGACAACTAAACTTTAATAAATAACTTCTTCGGTAGACATAGCAGATCAAAACGTCTTAAAATTGTTGTTTTTGGATTTCCAAATTGTTGTATTTGGATTTTCAAATTATATCTACCGAAGTTGTTACTAGGTTGAGTCACGACCAGGTCGCTCTCTTTAAGACGTTTCGTGGCACTGTCCAAAATTGTGCAAGGCAAATTATCAACCACGCCGCCTCCAGGATAAAACAAGCCCAGCTACAACTGTTCAATTAACTACTGCACTGTAGAAAACCGTTCGAGAATTACACCTCCAATATGGTACCAAGACCGTTCTTTTAATACTGAAACCACTTGAATATGGTACTGTTACCATTCTATTATGGTGCTGAGACCACTCAAATATGGTGTTACAACCACCACTCAAATATGGTGTTACAACCATTCTAATTATTAACTTCTCCAACTATGATATTATGATCACTCAAATATGGTTTTACACCATTCTAACGTCTAACTTCTTCAAGAATCGAAGAATAATATATTTTAAGATCATTCATAATTTGAAGGGACATTATACTGAAAAAGGGACTATGATCTTAAATTATTATTTACTCTAAAGGACAAAAATATCGAAGGGACTATGAACTTAAGACCATTCTTAATTTCGAAGGGACATTAAACCGAAAAAGGGACTATGGTCTTAAGAACACTCTTGATTCCGAAGGAAAAAAAAAAAAAAAAAAAAGATGAAGAGAAGAAAGACTCGTCAACACAAGTCAAGAAAGGGAGAAGAGAGAAAGAGTTTCCAACAACTCAATGAAACCCTTTGGTGTGTTTTTTGAACTAAGTTGAGTCCTCTATTTATATAGAGATTCTGTAACTATTTTAGCAAAAATTGCGACAATAGTTACTCTAATGGATAAGATTAAAATGAAGTTTATCCATTAATCAGTTCAACAACACTTGTGGATATGATCAAAATAAACAAATCTACAAAAGTGGAGGAAACAAACTATTGGATTTGAATGAAGGAAATATAAAAAATTTAATTAAATTCTTATTCTTATCACAACCACCATAAGCTAAATTTATAGGAAGTGATATTCACGAACAAAAATAATAATTACTATTATTTTTATCATTATCAAGTATTTAAAATTAAATACCGCAGTTTAAACACTACTAATGTGTGGGTTCTATTTTATGTGGGACCCCCACACTCTATTTTTTTCAATTCACACAACATTAGATCAAAGTATAATTACTTGGTGTTTAATCTTCCTAAAACGCTTCTATAAGAAATATACATAAGCAAATGTGTTTTCCAACTTGAACTTTTGCATATTGAGTGAGATTTATATTTTACTAGAGTGGCTCATAGTCATAAACTTTATTTGAGACATCAAAACACACAACTTGTTTTTTAATGTATTATTTAAAAGCTTGTGCATTGAAGGCCCTACATATCTATCTCAATATATTGAATACTTTAACAACTTTGTTTAAAATTTCATAAGAAGCGTCCCCCATTTCCACATTCACATAAGTGAGTCTATTAAAAGTACTCTAGGTATTCCACTTGACTTAGGCTTTGTTTGCGAGTTTGGAGGGGAATGGAGGGGAAAACTTGGGAAAAAAGGAATGAGCAAGTAGAAGAAATAGAGAAAAATGGGAGGGGAGGGCTTGAGGGGTTAACTTTTCTTCATAATATTAAACCCTCCTCGTTTGGGGAACTAAAAAATTGTATTGGAGGAGGGTTTTGGGGAGTTATGGAGGGTTTATATGAATTCTTCAAATTTAATTTATGTTGTTATATTATTTTTAAAATTAAAAATATAGTAATCATATGCATTAATTTATCATTTTCTAAAAAACTACTCATTCAAAAAAATTGAAATATTTCTCCATTTTTCCTCATATTTTCCACCCCTCAAAGCCTTCTTTCCCCTCCCCTCCAAACTCGCAAAAAAGCCTTAGAGTATATAGATGTCATAAAGAGTTTATATTATGTCATTCTCTTATCATTTAGAAATCATGTTTCTTTTAATTTATTATAGCATGTTCATATCATATGACTTCAAAATTTCTTATTAGTCTTTCAACCTAAGTATTAAGACTTTCAGTCTTTTAAGTTGGGTTATATTCATGAGTGATTAACTCTTTATAAAGGCATTGGTCCCATATCATTCAATAACTTTTATGGACATGAAATCAGAAAACATATAACACGTATTAAGTTTTCCGGTTTGTATTTTTCTTTGAACTAATGTACTTTTTCCCACATTTACAAACCGTTGCTATAGAGGTAAGACAACGATTTTTATTTGTATGCCGAAAAAACTTGATATAACTTTTCCTGAGATCAAACTGAAAAACTTGTATTAAGTTCTCCGGCTTGCACTTTATTTTTGAACTAATAGTTTATTTTGGGAAATAAATTTATACCGAAAAATTTGGTTTTCTCTTTCAGTTTGTATTCAAATATTTACTCTCTTTTGAAAAATCCTAAGGAAAAGGTGAATAATTTTACTTTATATATCATGAAAAAAATGGACGGTTCAAACACAATATAGGGGCGACTAATGAGGATATAATTGTTGGAGTATAAGCTAAAATTTTAAGCAAAAATTTGAAATAAGACACTTTAAAAATTAACAACAATAAAATTAGAGGTCTTTTTAAGCCTGGTTAAATTTTAAAATATTAAACAACAAAAAATAAACTTTTAAAACATTCACAAGATTAATGAAGTTTTTAGTAAGTCAATTAGTAGCAAAATTAATGATTAAAATTTATATTATATGACCTAAAATAAAATAATAAATTTGAGACATAACAAAATGTGAGGCCCAAGACGGCTGCCTCACTTACCACCCCATGGGTTAGTATTATTCTTATTATTATTTTTTTGAACAAAGTATTATTCTTATTATGAATATTATGCTTTTAAAAATTGGATTTTTGTTAAACCAATTTTATCTTTGCGTAGAACAAACATATGATTTCGTTAATAAATAAATCAAATCATTGAATTTGGGAGCAAGACATCCATAGTCACAAGACTATGGTCACAAGTCTTAGGCACACTCACTAAAAAGTAAAACATAAAATTAATTTTTTGATTATTTTTGAAATACTAAAAAGTAAAACATAGAATTAATTTTCTGATTATTTTTGAAATTATTAAAAGAATAATAGGTAGAAAGAAAAAAAAGAGGTAGTGAGTCTAATAGATTTATACTTGGTCTTGCGATCAAACAAGAATAGTCCTAAAATTGAAATCTTTATGGGGGAATGTTTTGAGGGAATGTAATATTTTAAGGGAATTCAAATACTTTGAGAGAATTCCATTGTTTGGATGATAATTTGAAGAATTTTCAAAATGATGAAAATTTATGAAGTATTTTGTTCAAGTTAAATTTAGAGAATTTCAATGACACCTAAAAGTTAAGAATTTAATTGTTATAATTTTCCAAATTTTGCAATTTGGTCCTCAAAATTTCCAAAATTTTCAATTTGATCCCAAAAAATTGTAAATTGACCTCTCAAATTTTTCAAAAATTTTAATTTGACCCCCCAAATTTTTTGTAAATTACAAATTGACCCCTAATTTAAATTTTCAAATTTGGCCCAAAAAATTTAACATTTATAAAAGTTTCCCAAAAATATGACAATGAATTTTTCTTATTAATCCATCCAAACAAAAGTATTGAGAAATGAAAGTAATTTAAATTGCCTAGAATTCTAAATTCTTTAAAATTTCTCGATTACCTCATCCAAACACACTATTAAGGAAGTGGCTTAAATGTGACATGGTCATGAAGATGCAAAATTATATCTTTTGTAATCACAACTCAAAATTGGTTGAATGTTAGACGATCTAATTTAAATTTGAATTAGACTACTTTTCCTCTGTCCTTGATTAAAAATACCTTTTAAAAAAATGTCCTTATATATAATTCTTCTTTCAAATTACGAAGTGTATTTCTGATTATTATTTTAAACATAACTCTAACTAACATTCCCAATTTAAGCATAACTCTAACTGATACCCCTTAAATATAAGTCTTTTTCAAATTGACATAGTTAATTGATTCATCCTGACTAAGAAAAGTATATGAATGAAAAATAGATAAGGGTATTTTTACTAAAGTACATTTATCATGTATTGGTATATTCATCTTTGTCATAAATATAAAGCGAGAGATGATTTTTTCAAGAGATAATGTAGAATATATTGAATTGAGAATGACACAGGTAATAATTAAAGTGTGCAATTGAAGAAAAAAAAACTAATACTTTTTTATGTATGAGCAATTGAAAAACTCATTTAGATTGACCTGGTGGTAGGTAGGCTAATTTAGCTTATTTAAAAAATTATATATATGAGCAACTGAAGTGGATAAGTCATTTTGGGATAAGACTTTTTTACAAATATATTAATTTTTCATTTTTTTTTACAAAAGAATTATTTTTTTGTTTGAAATTTATTTTTGGACAACTTTTTACCGTCAAAAAATAAAATTTCCAAAGATGGAAATTTATTTTTAATAAAAGCAGGTGTTAATAGTTACACCAGAATTTTAAGCCTACCAGCACATTGGCCCAAAGTGGTTCGGGGAAAAAAGGCTCGCGTACTATAAGGATTAAACAAATCTAAATAATTAAAAAAAAAAAAAAATTCATATGTTAAATTTTGTAACCAGTTTTTCTTATTAATTCATATGTTAAATTTTTTTAAACATGGATTACTCTATCAAAAACAAATTATGAATAGTATCAAAACATTTATTTTTGAAAGGGACTAACATCAAGACATCGCTACTATACCGAAGAGAATCAAACTTCAAACTTTGACGAGGACCACATTCTAAGATCTTAAACCAACACCATCAAATCAACTCAAGTGGGTTCTTTCCAATTATCGATAAAAAAATAATAAGTTGTCAAATTTTTTAATAAATTAAAAAGTTAAATTATATAATTTTTTTAGATGAGTTAAATTATGTAATTGAAAAAAGAACCATAAATTGGTAATATTAAAGTTTAAACAAAAGGTAAAATTGGATATGTAGAGCAGATAGTCAATGATTTTGACAACCTAGCAACAATAGTGTTTCAGTCATTGCCTCAACTCCAACCATCACAATGTCCTTTATTTATATCTATTCTTTAAAGTATTTGGAAGCGGTGTAATTTAAAGTTATGGCAGTAGATGAATGAAACAACATCACAAGTATTTGAACGTGTCGTGCATATGTTAAAAGACTGGAAGCTTGTACAAGAGATGAGACGAACCTCAAATATATCAGCTACAAATAATACATTAAATCTGAGAAATGCAAACAACATACAATGCAGAAACCCAACCCCAGGTAGACTTAAATGTAACGTTGATGCCTCTTTCTCTTTCGCTGATAATAAAGTTTTTATTGGTATGTGCATTCACGATGTCGACATGTGTTTTGTTCTGGCAAAAACCACCTGGTTCACCCCATTATGCTTGATGGATGTCGGTGAGGTATTAAAACTTTGTCAAGCGTTGCAGTGGGTGGCTGAGTTAGGCTTTGATGACACAATTTTTTCTCTAAATTCAAAGATTGTCGTCGATGCTTTCAATGGTAACAGTAATAGTAACAATGACTTTGGTAGCATTATTCTTTCTTCTAAACAGTTGTTTAACACTCTTTTACCAACTCTAATGTATAGTTCAGCACAAGGCAAATAATTGGAGTCACTCATGAATTTGCATAAACAATCTCATTAGAAGTTAGCTTTCAATTGGTTATTGGTGTACCATCTTGTATAAACGAAATGAGTTGAATTTCTTCCCCTAAAAAAGGTAAAATTGGATGAAAAACATTTACACCAAAATTTTATATTTTTTATATAAAGAACAAATTTTATTTTATTTTAGGAGATATAAAGAACAAAATTGAAAAGAGAAAAATCAAACAAAATATCCATATTTTCTCTCTCTATATATATAGAAATATAGAATAGGCCTCTCAAAAAAAATATAGAATAGATGTATTGAACCGTTTGCCGAAGTTTACTAGGTTGGACTAAATCAATTGACCCACACTTAATTTGACTATACTTTTTCTAATTAAGTACGTGGATGGATCCGTCCCAACCAAAAAGAGACTATATCAACAAAATTGACAGCTCACAACGGCACAATTGACCTTGTGGCCACACATTTGTCATCATGCAAGCAAACTTCTTTTAAGATATGCCATTTAACTTGTCTTATGGCCTAAAAGAAAAAGTTGTCTTTTATGTATCAAGATTCTCTTCTATGATGAGCATAGTGTCTAGTGGGAATCTTATCTTACAAAAGTAAAGGGGAAAGTGGATTTCAATTTCAAAACATGTAAAAAACGGAAAGATGTTTGTTTAAGAATTACGATATTTTTATTCAAGATAAATGAGGATATTTTAAAGGAAGAAAACATGAAAGAAATTTTTTTATTATTTTATTTCAAAAAATCTAGTATTGAAACTCACTGACGCTAAATATAGAGAAATGAGTTATAAATGGCTACATACATAAATATTTTGTATTTAGACACACACATTAAGATCTATTTCTTGAGTTTGATTATCAAGTTTCTTAAATAAAGAAGGAGGTTAAAAATATTAGTTATTAAGAAGTCTCACATTGCTTAGTGTAAGGGAAAGACCAATGTTATACCTAGGTTTTTTGTTTTTAGATGCAACAGTCAATAACACTTTAAGTTTATATATGACTTAGTTTAAATATTTGTTTTGTGAGAGTGTGGTTGTATTGGGGCATTGGGGTGAGAGTGAGAGAAGTTTATGTGTTGTAAAAAATTTCACATAGTAACATTTCATTGATTGTCGGTTTAGACAACAGTTGCGGTTTTTCTCCGATTTTTGGAGTTTTCACGTTATAGTCTTGTGTTGTGATTATGCTTATTTTTCTTCTTCAGCCCTGTTATTTCCTAACAGGGGTATCAAGAGCTTTGGTTCGGTAAGATATCACAATTCTTGGTATGCTATATGGTTGCAGCATTGTCTTATCTTCCACATCAGAAAAAAGAAGTGTTATCTTGTAAAGGTATTGAAGACGTGTGGAATGTTTGGGCATTTAAAGAGAAATTGTACAAGTGAAGCAGTATCTGAAAGAGACTCTGAGGCAAGTGCTACCAACGTCTCCCTTGTTTCAGGAGATGATGGTGATCTTATCTAGAAGATAAGTGTGTCCTTATTGTATTTCTGTTATACCATGCAAAAGGAAAAATTATTGCTAGCAGTTTCAGAACAACACACGGGCATTGGTTGGCATTGATGCAAGGTGTGTGGTGAAACATGTCGATGGTTGAAGAACTTCCTGAAAGCCAACATGAGAGTTGCACCATAATCTTTCAACCAGGTTTCGACGTGAATAAATTCTTGGAATGGTTCAATTTCAAGTGAAATATACTCTTTATGTTTGAGTATGATTGTCGTTATAGACAATGGAAACGAAAGATAAAACTCTTACAATCAAGGTGGACATTGTTGGGTTTGATTGTCAAGTTTCAAAAAAAAAAATTAAATAAAGAAGGTGATTAAAAATCTTAACTATTGGAGAAGTCCCACATCGCTTAGTGTGGTGAAGCAAGGGGAAGACCAATTCTATATATTGGACCTAGGTTCTTTGTTTTTAGTATGTAGCACTTTAAACTTATATCTGACTTAGTTTAAATATTTGATTTATGAGAGTGTGTTTGTGCTGAGGCATTGGGGTGAGAGTGAGAGAAGTCTATGTCTTGTAAAAAAAATTCACATAGTAATAATTTTCTGGTTGTCGGTTTAGACAACGGTCGTGTTTTTTCCTTTGATTTTTGGAGTTTTCACGTTATATTTTTGTGTAGTGATTGTGCTTATTTTTCTTCTTCAGCTCTGTTATTTTCTAACACCATTTATTCATTCAAAAGTAGTAAAAAAATTAGCTTTTCTCTTTCAGCTTGAAGTTATCGATGAACTTGTTTTTCACGTAGATTCAATGTCCTTTGTAGTGTTGGTGTATGATTAGGATGAGGATTATTAGATGTTTCATATGTTGAGAAGTCATTATTCACATTATCATAAAAGTAACCAAAATCACCTTCATATGTGTTGTTTGTCTTCAACAATCATGTTATGTAATATGATGCATCCATAAATTATATGCTTGAAAGTTCCTACATCTTTTCTTGTCGATTCTTGATGTTGAGCAAATAGTTTTCTTTTTTCTTCTTCTTCACGGTTTTTCTTCTTCATTTGGGCCTAGTAGAACTTTCTGATTGTTGTTCCCTCGCATTGACATCAATAACTCCTCATGAGTGTTGTCCATGAATTCTTCTTCTATCAACTTACAAAAGAGATTATTAAGGCATTCTGAACTATTTGGATCCATTTGAGTAAGAGAAGAGTGAGAGAAAAGTTAGAGAAGATTACATGGTGGGTTTTGTTGGTGGTGACAAAAATTGAAAATTTTGAGAACTAGAGTGTTGGTCGTTTTGCATAAAACGCTACAAAGATTGTTGATAATTATATTGAGTGAGATACATTCGACATAAACTTGATACATTTTTTTTTAAGGATACATAAAGTAAAGAGATGAAATTGTGACGTTAAAATTATCAGAGGTAACTTGTGTAAAAATAAGAGCAAAGAGAGAAAATTGTAAGAGAAAAATTGAGTGTAATTTCGTAAATGATCACAATTTCTACATATTACTAACCAATGAAAAAAAATTAACAAAGGACATGGTTGTGCACCGTATTAGCAGAATGACTAGTTTGTTAATTGATTTTATAATCAAAATAACTCCTATCTTCTGAAGGCACGATTTTTTCAAAGTGGCTCACTCCAACAAATTTTTTGCTAAGATACCACAATTTGTAATACTTCAACTGGCGGATAACTGCTTTATGCCGCTGGAGGTGCTCTTAGTTCGATTGTCATATCGTAGATTTGAACATTCACTCCAACATAGTTGTGTCCAACTAAACTGAACTCAATATTGATATCGTAGATTTGAATATTGATGAGTCAATAATTAGTGTTTTAAATATATTATTTGAGTCTATTTTATTTAGATTTTATATGTTTTTATTTTCTTTTTAGAACTATTTTACTTCAATTGCAAGTTATTTAATTTCAGGAACAAATATTTGAAAGATAGAGTCTTGGAGCAAAAGAAAGGAGATTAGGAGCTGATTCGGGCCAAAAATACGAAGATTTGGTATAAAATGTGAAGCCAAAAAATATGAAGCCAACCAATCAGAAGGCTTGGCACGGCCACAAACTTCCTTTTGCTGCTTTTGTTTCTTCGACAAGCTGCCTATTTTAGTTAATTTCTGACCTAAAACTCATAGTTTCTTGTGGAACACTCTATTGATGTATTTCTTGGGGCTTAAGTAGTTGTAGACTATAAATAGAGCAGCTAGCAAACATATTCATTCATCTTTTGTTCCTGGAAATAATGAGTGACAATTGTTTTCTTTGAATAAAAGTTCAACCTTTATTTTATTTTATGTTCTTCTTCTTCTTCTTCTTCTTCTTCTTCTCTTCTATGTCTACAATGAACATGAGTGAGTAAACTCTTCTTGTCTTGGGATTGTTGGATGAGTCTGATGACCTAATCCCTATCAAACCAAGCCTCGAACCCTAATTTTATGTAAATATATTTTCTAATCTATTTCACCGTTCTTATAATCAATAACAAGTATTAATCGAAGGATCGAAAGATGAAGTTTAATAGTTGTTATTGATTCATCACAAATATCAAGCGAAGGATCGAAAGATGAAGTTTTGATATTGGAACAAGTGAAATTAGACAAGGATTGTGGAACATGAAAATAGTCTAGCAAACCTTGAAACAATAAAGTTTCGAGCTTCAAGGATTTCAATAGTAATCAACCATGAAAATAGGTGTGGTTGCCAGAGGAACACACTCACTGAGACCGAAAGGAGATGTGATAGGCTAAAGAGAAACTTGTCTTTAGAAAATAGGTCCAACATAAGGTTCTATGTTTAGGGTTTGGTTTGTGAAGGATTTGTCACCATGACGAACCAATAATCCCAAGTCGCTTTTATTATTACTTTAAACCGTTAAAAATCCAAACTTTTCAACTTAAACTCTCTTCTAATCATTGTTAAAGGTTAATTGAATTCATAACTCCCTGTCGGAACGATATTTTTATTAATACTTCGGTAAACCGTGCACTTGCGGATTTACACCATCAAATTTTTGGCGCCGCTGCTGGGGAGTTAGGCAATTTGATTAACTTTTTAATAACGGTTAGACTGAAAAAAAAATCTTTTTCTTTTTCTTTATTTTTTATTTTATTTTCTCTCCTTTTCTATTTTATTTTTCTTTTTGCCTTTAACCTTTGGAGTTTTTTATTCTTGAATGCGAAGAACCATAAGTCTTGGAGAATTCATTCCTGGGATTGAAAAGTTCTTCCATGAAAGAAGATGAAACACACATAATAATAACGATATGGCTGAGGAGCGCGCTCTCATAGAGTATGCAATCCCATCTTCAGATAAGCCATACGTTGTTATTATGTACCCAACGGTTAAGAACAATAATTTTGAAATAAAACCTGCACTTATTTACTTAGTGCAGCAAAATCAATTTTTCGGATCACCCACTGAGGATCCGAATCTTCATATTTCAACATTTTTAAGACTCAGTGGAACCTTGAAGGCAAACCAAGAGGCCGTAAGGCTGCTCCTCTTTCCTTTTTCCTTAGGAGATAGAGCTAGTTCTTAGTTTCATTCATTGGAAGTTTGTTCTATTACTTCATCGGACCAAATGAGGCAAGCATTCCTTACCCGATTCTTTCCCCATAGTAAAATTGTTCACTTAAAGAATCAAATCACACGGTTCACTTAAAAAGATGGGGGAATCTCTTTACGATGCGTGAGAGCGTTTCAAAGAAATGCTTAGACTTTGCCCCCATCATGGTTTAAAGAAATGGCTTATTATCCACACTTTTTATAATGGTCTTTTGTATACCACAAAAATTTATGTTGATGCAGCTGCAGGTGGAGCTTTGAAGCAGCATATTCTTTGATTGAGGACATGGCTCAAAACCATTATCAGTGGACAAGTGAAAGAGCCATCGCTGCGGTTGCTCCTTCATCCTCTAAAAAAGAGGCAGATATGTATGAAGCTTCTACCCTTGATCATTTGAATGCTAAGATGGACACACTTTTTAAAAAAACTTGATAAATTAAGTGTAAGTCTTGTCACACCTGCTCCTGTTTCACCTCCATATGAAGTTTGTGGTATATTTGGCCATACTGGCGTTGAATGCTAACTAGGCAGTGCTGTTGAAAGTACTGAAAAAATGAATTATGCTCAATATAACCAAGGGATGAGGCCAAATCAAAACTTTTATAAAACTCCTCAAAATCCCTTTGGACAAACAGCACCACCCGGTTATGCAAACAACCAAGAAGTCCCTCAAAAATCCAGCTTGGAACTTTTAATTGAAAATTATGTTATAAATCAATCCAAGCAGCTCCAAGAGCTTAAGAATCAAACTGGATTTTTGAATGACTCTCTTGTCAAGCTTACATCAAAAGTGGACTTCATTGCTACTCACAACAAAATGTTAGAGACTCAAATCTCTCAAGAAGCCCAACAAGTGGCTACCTCGTCTCAAACCCCCAAAATCTTTCCGGACCAAACTGAAGCCAACCCCAAAGGCCTTATAAATGCTATTACACTTAAGGATGGTAAGCAGTTAGAGGACCCCATTGTGAAAACTAAGACAATTGAGGGTGAGATAAAGTGCGAAAAACCACAAAGTAAGAAAGCCATAGGAGAGAGTGATAACCCAAAATTCCTTTCCCACAAGGGCTTGCTAAGCCTAACCTCAGAGGTCACAGTAGTTTTTCCATCCCTTCTGTGATTGGGAGTGAAACCATTGAGAAAGCCATGTGTGATATAGGGACTAGTGTCAGTTTGATGCCTTTGTCCCTTTGTGAAAGGTTGGGTATAGGGTAGAGAAACCTTCTAACCGTTAAGCTAATGACTTTAAACGAGCGCTTCGTGGGAAACAACCCACGAGTTTTATTGCTATTATTTTGTTTGTTTTGTGTTATTTTAATTTGTTTTGCAGGTATTTGTCCAAACATGATGCGAGAAAAGGAAAAAAATTCGAAGCCATTGACCAGACAGCTTGGCACGACCGTGCCAACCCATCAGCATACAAAACCAATCAAAAAAAATTTCCTTCTTCTTCCTCATTCAAACACCACAACTTCTTTCATATTTCAAAATTCTCTCTAAACCTCCATAACCCCAACCTTCAAACCTTCATAAATCTCTCTAAATTTCACCAAATCACACAATTTCTAAACCAAATCAACTATAAACTTCCCCCCAAACCCAATCCACCCATCAAAAACGACAATCATCCATCACAACCCATTAATCCACAAATTCGTATCCCCTAAAACCCTAACCCAAAAATCCCAATTTCTTCATCAATCCTGACAGTCATATTTCTCACTTAGAACCCAAACCCATCACTAAAACCACCTTTCCCACACAAAATCTTACCAAAACCTAACCTTCACCCAAACCAACCCAAGTCAAACTAGGTCAATGGCTTCAAAGAGAAAAGGAAAAGAGGTTGAAGACTCAAGAACTCTCACTACTATGTACTTTATTAGGCCTTATGGCCCGCCTGAAAACTACCAATAAGAGCTTAGACCGACTACGGCTCAATGTCTGATTATTCTGCCTAACCCGACTAGGACTAACACGGGGGTGGTGAAAAATTTGCTTTATGTTGGTACTAACCCACAAGTACAAGAAGATCATGGTGATGATAGTGATGAGGAGGAGGAGGAAGATGCACACTTGCAAGATGATACGATGCACTATGAAGCCGGTGGGCAAGATGACAATTATCGGTGGGCATGAATGCAAAGCGAAATCCAAAGGATAAGCACCAAGCAACAAAGACAATGTGTTGAAATCTCCGGGCTGCGGAATGATGTCCAAAGAGGCAATCGCATGACCGAGAAAAATAACCAAATGCTCCGGTGAATGAGGCAACATCTTAACCTCCAAGGTCCTCCTCAAGGACCCCAATAAATTGTGAGCTTTCCTTATTCCTTTCTCTTTTAATTTTCTTTGCAATTTTTCTTTTTCAAATCATTGAGGACAATGCTTCACCCAAGTTTGGGGGAAGCCAATAAAGTGTCTTGTCTTGTTTAGTTAAGTGTCTTAGTGTTTTCAAACTCCCTTGAATTTAAATTTTATGTTTTGTTTTATTGCGAAAGGCATGAAAGGCAGCTTGTTTTTATTGTAAAATATGACATAATTTTTTTTGTTAAGTCTCTTCTGAATGGATGTTTCTTTGTTCATATTGTTTGTCAAAACAAATAATCTCTCATTTATATGCTTCAAGTAGTTTTTGAAGGAAATAAATAAACAACCTTCATAGGGTTCAACATGTTGAAGAACATCAGAATGTTCAACACAAAGTACAACCGTCAAAAAGGAAGGAATCCAGAAGAAACATTCTGAAGTTCATATGTTTGAACCCAGAAGGAGTTCAGAAGGTTGTTCAGAAGGTTGCTCAGAAGGTTCATTAGAGCAAACCCATAAATCAATGTCGACACCAAGAACATGCAAGAACAGATGTGACATGATATCTTATGCAAACAATGATTTTAACTTTGGATCAAGAAATCATTAAAGACATCTATGGTGATTAAAAGATTAATGGACTTTGATAGTTCTTGGTATTTATGCGTTCTTGAGTGATTAACCAAGACACAAACAAAGTTTAAATCATACCAAGATACAAGATATCAAAGAACATTTGCATTCATTAACTAACTCTGAGTTCAGAAAGTTAGTTCAGAATGTTGATCAGTGAGTTGATCAGAAGGTTCGAGCAGAGTTCAGAAGATTGTTCTAAAACAAACCCAGAATCTTAAGAACATTGTTGAAGACATGCAAGCCACAACGTGACATAGATAAATGTCTCGGAAAGTACATTTGCATGGATCAACTAAGCAATAAAGGCATTTATAAGAAGAATGTCAAAAGGATATTCAATGTTCATCTAAGACTATGAACATTGAAGTACTAGGAATATTCCAATGAGAATATTATCCTAGATGATGCATTCACAACACTTCAGTTTTTTTTTCACTATTAGGATTGATTACACCCGATGCAAATCTTACAAATCATCCTAAGTGAAACAGATGGAACATTCTGATGGTCAGAATGTTCAGTTTTGCATATGCTTCAAACTATGAACAATGTAGTTGGTGGAAAGACAAAAAGCAAAGCAAAAAGGAGATCTTGTCCCAACCAACCAGTGATGGACATGTCTGAGATTTGGTACTGTATAATATCTTGAAAAATCTCCTAGAAGCATGGGCCTGAAGCTGCAGATCCACTATCTCTCTCCTGCACAATGTTCAAGGCAGATTTGGCTAACTTTATCCCACTTTATCCAGCAACTTTTGGATGCATATGGAGAAGTTACTTTTTATGGATAAAGCCAAACAAATCTTATGGCACGCATTGAACAAACCCAGAAACTCATCATACACTCAAATATGTTGAACCCAGATGAAGATCATGTTGAACATTAACATTCTGATGAAGAACACAACAACATTCTGATGTTCATCCTGGAAAACACAACAACATTCTGATGGTCAGAATGTTCACCCAGATTTTCAAGTAAAAGTTAGTGGGACCCAGGACACATGACATAACACCATTGGACACCCTACAACGACTATATGAGCCCAAAAACTCTATAAATAGAGATCAAAGGCTCAACATTACTTGCACCATTGCAAAGCATACAAGAAAACAACAAAGATTGTTTGAAGCTTTAGCATTCGAATTGATCATCACAAAAATTTCAAAAAGTCTTTTTAAGTGTAAATCAATTCTTTCTTATCTTGTTAAAGATAAGTTCTCCTCTCATTCTTCTCTGAGTTGATCATCATTGAGATCTCAAAATGTCTCTTGTGGTGTAAATTGATTCTTTCTTATCTTGTTAAAGATAAGTTCTCTTCCTTTCTTCTCTTGTCTGATTTCAATCATTCAAGCTCCAAACATTTTGTAAAGTCTCATCTAACTTTAGGGGTACTAAAATGTTAGTTTGAGCTGAAGGTGCAAAAGTCTAAGTGGGTAACTTAGTAAGAAGTAAAGAAAGTCTCATCTAGCTTTAGGGGTACTAAAGTGTTAGTTTGAGCATTAGGTGTAAAATTCTAAGTGGGTAACTTAGCAAGAAGGTGCAAGCCTGTTGAGGCTTAGAGAATACAGTTGATGTAATTGTTCAGGTGAACAAGATTGTAAAGTGCAGGATTTGAGAGGTTATCTCAAACATCATAGTGGAAACTCTCACAAGATTATGGGGAGTGGACTAACCCACATTGGGTGAACCACTATAAATTTCTGTGTGTTCTTTATCTTGCCTTTTCTCTTTTAAATTCAGTATACACTATACACACACAACACAGTTACTTGATTAAATCAGTTTCTGCATAATCTGCATAAGAACGTCAGAACGTTCTGAAGCAATTTCACTAACTTAACTTTTCCAAGTAAACCACTTGAGAATTAATTTTAAGTTGCAGGTTAATTTTTAAAGGGTCACAATTCAAACCCCCTTCCTTGTGACTATTTTATCCACTTCAAATGAGTCAATAATTAGTGTTTTTAATATATTATTTGAGTCTATTTTATTTAGATTTTATATGTTTTTATTTCCTTTTTAAAACTAATTTACTTCAATTGCAAGTTATTTAATTTCAGGAACAAATATTTGAAAGATTGAGTCTTGGAGCAAAAGAAAGGAGATTTGGAGCTGATTCAGACCAAAAATACGAAGATTTGGTACAAAAATATGAAGCCAACCAATCAGAAGGCTTGGAACGACCACAAACTTCCTTTTGCTGCTTTTACTTCTTTGACAAGCTACCTATTTTAGTTAATTTCTGACCTAAAGCCCGTAGTTTCTTGTGGAACACTCTATTGATGTATTTCTTGGGGCTTAAGTAGTTGTAGACTATAAATAGAGCAGCTAGCAAACATATTCATTCATCTTTTGTTCTTGAAAATAATAAGTGACAATTGTTTTCTTTAAATAAAAGTTCAGCCTTTATTTTATTTTATGTTCTTTTTCTTCTTCTTGTCTTCTATGTCTACAATGATCATGAGTGAGTAGACTCTTCTTGTCTTGGGATTGTTGGATGAGTATAATGACCTAATCCCTATCAAACCAAGCCTCGAACCCTAATTTTATGTAAATCTATTTTCTAATCTATTTCACCGTTCTTATAATCAATAACAAGTATTAATCGAAGGATCGAAATATAAAGTTTAATAGTTGTTATTGATTCATCACAAATATCAAGCGAAGGATCGAAAGATGGAGTTTTGATATTGGAACAAGTGAAATTAGACAATGATTGCGAAACATGAAAATAGTCTAGCAAACCTTGAAACAATAAATTTTCGAGCTTCAAGGATTTCAATAGTAATCAACCATGAAAATAGGCGTGGTTGCTAGAGGAACACACTCACTGAGACCGAAAGGAGATGTGATAGGTTAAAGAGAAACTTGTCTTTAGAAAATAGGTCCAACATAAGGTTCTAGGTTTAGGGTTTGGTTTGTGAAGGATTTGTCCCCATGACGAACCAATAATCCCAAGTCGCTTTTATTATTACTTTAAACCGTTAAAAATCCAAACTTTTCAACTTAAACTCTCTTCTAATCATTGTTAAAGGTTAATTAAATTCATAACTCTCTATCGAAACGATATCTTTATTACTACTTCGGTAAACCGTACACTTGCGGATTTACACCATCAAATATTCACTCCAACGTAGTTGTGTCAAACTAAACTTAGTCCGATATTGATATCGTAGATTTAAACATTTGCTCTAACATGGTTGTGTGTAACTAAACTTAGCTCAATTTTGATATTATAGATTTGAACATCCACTCCAACATATCATATGTTTTATTTAGCTTTTCAACATATATACTAACCTTTCTTAAAAAATAAAAAAAAACATATATACTAATCGTTATACATACAAATGAGAGAATTTGTTGCCTATCTTGTGTACATTGATTTCCTTTCGTTTTTTCTTTTAGACGAAATTCTTGTACGAATTTAATATATATTCGGCTTCTCGAATCTTTTACATGGACTTTGCATAATTTATCTTTCTTGTGCTTGTATTCGCATATTAATAACTTGCTACTACTATAAATAAAATCTTAAGGTTATCCATTCAAAAAAATAAAATCTTCAAATGTTACTCTAGAAAAATGAAATTTTATTACCGGTCAGTTTTAGTGGTTGATGCCATTCTATCTTAGTTTTCTTCACTGATTTTTCAGTTTAGTTTTGTCTTTACAAAATGAACATCAAAGAGATTATTATTTTAGTCGCCTTTTTTATAGCTTTCTGAATATAAAATGGTAACGATGGTTGAGATAAAACATTTGGGATGAGGGTGAGGCTTGAAAGTGGCGTATGAGATTATGGGCTTGGGAGGTGAAGGAGTTGAGGGAGTGTAGTGCTCTGTTGAATTCTACTATTTTGCAGGATGATGTTATTGATAGGTAGTTGTGGAGTTTGCATTCTTCAAAAAAAAAAATTGTCATTTCGGGTTACAACGTTTTACAACAATCAACAATTCAAAATAGCATCGCAAATAACCTTGTATTTTGGCATCAAGATGTTCCTCTAAAAGTCAATCTTTTGGTGTGACGTCTCTTTCTCAACCACCTTCCAACAGACGACAATTTGTTCAAGAGACGACTAATTCTGGCTACAGCTCAATCTTGTGTAGAAGCGTGCGATAATTTAGAAGACGCAACTCATATTTTTTTTCATTGTGACTATTTTCGTCAAGTTTGGATCGTTGCTTATGCTTGATTAGACTTTGTCATGGTTACTCTGTATTGTATTTTAGATCAATTAACTCAATTCGTCGCGACTTCTCTAAATACAAACGTGACATTATCCTATTAATTTGGTTTTCATCAGTTTGTGTATTATGGAAAGAAAGAAAAGCAATATTTTTCAAGAATAAATATGATTCTATCCACCACTTGTTTGACAAAATTAAGATGCAATTCTATGAATGGTTGAAAGCGAAACACTTCAATTTTACTTTTAACTACCACATATAGTGGATAAATCCTCTTTTATATTATATCCAGGATATATTGGAAGCCAATTGCTTCGGGCCAAAGCCACGTTATTCTTAAATTAATATACCTAGAATTTTATTAAAAAAATAAATAAGGTTTTTTTAAGGAAAAAAAAGTTAATATAGCTTGGTGTTCTATGATTTTTTTTGACAAAATATTCTTTTTAAGGGCTAGTTGCTCTATTATACATATTAAGTAGTCTGTACAATTATAGAAAAACTCTATAACGATGGCTTTATGGTCACAATTAACATTCTGAGTGTTTTTATTTAGCTGAGGTCATAGTAACATTCTATAATCACGTCTTTTGCTCTGAGTTATATAAAACACTATTGTTTATAGAAAAAGAAATCCTACTAGCATCAGCTAGCAAGGGCAGGCTAATTCCAACTAGAGGAATTGCAACGATCGGTTTTATGGTTATCAGCTTCAAACTTAGTAAGACAGTCAGCGCATGCATAAAAATCTATTATATGAAAACTAGTTTACAATATTAATATCCATAAAAATGATTTCAAAACAAAAATATTGATATCCATAAAAAATATCTAGAGCAGCTTCTTTTGACCTTTCAAGGACGGTGGACGGTGGACAATATTATCTGTCACTTGAGGTGGTATATGCTATAAGAGGACACCTCTGATAAGGACTAAATATCGCTTGTTTTGGGCATCATATGTTACACGATATATAATATGTTTTTCTTTCTGTCAAAAAAATAAAATAATATGTTTTTCTTTTTAAATTTTTCATAAGTTTAAGTAATTTTATTTGAGACATAATCAGACAGTAAACATTATTCAAAAGTTTAAAGATTATACACTGCAACAATACATAAAATTTGTTGAGATATATTTTTTTAAAAACAATATAATATTAATGTAACATCAAAATAAAATGTCATTAAAAGTAATCATATAAAATATTAATCTGCTGGTGTGTTGTCTTTGAACTCTTTTGAATAAATTACAATTTATTTATTGAGCTCGACTCTGTCATTGTACCCTTGTTATTGTTTTCCAATAATAAGGAATCAGCAATGGAATCTATATTAGAATACACAAAAATCAATTGAAGGGGCCAATTAACCTAGAATGCTTCAAGGTTCTAGGAGACTTGTCGAGGAGAACGTGTAATCCAATTATTTCTTACTTTATAAGTTTCAATTCATTCCAATGGGAAGCATATTGGTATACACCTTTTGAGATTAGAGTAATTTTTAAATATAAAGCCACTTTAAATACAAACGTTATGTCGAGGAATTATTATATTGTGCATATTTTTCTTAACTATCAACAGCGAATTTTCTAATCACAAACCACTTCCACTTTTTGCATGTCCATGTGGTAACTCGATATCATAAGTAACCTTTTAAAAAAAAATTATACTCCCTTCTCTTGACAAAGCTTGAATTATACACTATATCTTCTTTTTTTTTTTTTTGACTTTCGCACCGGTTTCTGACCCATCAAAGGTGGGCGGCTAATCCGGCTCATGCGTAGAGGCATGCGCACTGACCAAGCGTTGTTCATATTTATTTAAAAAGTAAACTTTATATTCTCATTCTTTATGAGAGACTTGAATTACAACCACCTCCCTTAATAATTAAATATGCACTACACTTAAATCTATTTTAACATAAATAAATATTTTTATTATATATACAAATTTGGGTTAAATATGTTTTTGGTCCCTATAAAATTGGAAACTTCTAAGTTTAGTCCTTACTTAATTTTAATAGCTTTTTAGTCCCTACAAAAAAAAAATTCTTATAATTTTAGTCCCTACTAAAACAAAGTTTGTTTAATTATCCTTAAACTCTTAGATTTTTGAACGATTTTTTTGAGACAAGTTTAAAACACTACGAAAGGTTTTGTTAGCCTGTAAATTTCACAGGCTCAATTAATATGGTCGAAATTTGTTTGACCTTTAACTTTGCAAGAATCGAAGAAGCTTTCTTATTTCAATCGGAGAATTTCGACGAAGCTTAAAGCCTAAGGTGCATAATCAGAATCTCGACTCGAAGACAAGCAAAAGGGCGGGAAAGCACGATTTCAAGCAAGGAGGCGGTTTCCTTTTAGTGAAAAACGTGGGACAAGTAGTTGTTCAAGATGGAAGAAGTGCTGATCATGGAGTTAGTGGTTCGCCATCTTGTTTGTTATTAGTATAAATTATAGTTTCCAAGCTGAAAAGGAGGTCGCAAATCATATACAAAATTCTACAACACTCAAACTACCGGCGTCTAGGGAAACGAGTTATACAAAATGTATGTAAACTGATTCATAGACCGCCCCTTTTTATTTTAATGCATTGCATTTTACCTTTTCCTTGAGTTTACGTGCGTAAACTTACTTTTATCTTGCTTTATTTTAAGCTTTTAATCGCATTCTCAAACCTGTCGAGAGACAGTGCCTTTTTATATCAAACTCGTCCTGCTCTCTAAGGAACCTGAGTGCATCTCGTGGCCTTTTTTTAAACTCTTTTCTGATAAAAACCTTTGCACAACGGTCTTGAGATTTCTATAAACTCTTTTCTGATAAAAACCTTTTCTGATAAAATCTTTCTTGTGTCTCTTAAAAAGAAAATTGATCATGAACATCAAAGTTGAAGTGCTCGAAAGAGCCAAATAATGAGCAAACTCAGGTGTGTGATAATGATATGAATTGTGAGAAAGCGCAAAACCAAGGTATTGGTTTCCAGTTTTTCTAGGTCTTTACTAGAATTTGAAACTAGTACTTTGCACAAAATGTATCTCATCTAATTCTTCTCATAAACATGATTGTTCATGAACCACTTAGTACTTAGCCTAAATGCGAGGTAGCTTCAATTTGTTATACTATATGCTAGAGACCGATAATCATTGTCTAACTTGTTTTTGTTATGTTAAATCATATAATTGTTTTGAATTGTATGAAAGCATGGAAAGGATCAATGCATTTTTGAAATTGAGTTGAAACACTTGACCACATAAAGCCTACCCGTGAGAAGAGTGAGTTATTGATACCCAATCTGAGCCAAATGAATCAAGTCCTCAAACATGAACTGTCAATATTCATAAGCACAATGCTTATTGAAATTGCCCGAAAGTTTTTCAAAAATCCAGTTCATGTTTGACTCACTTTAGGACTTTGATATTTTCACTTTTTGAACCCTTAACTTTATTGTACTTTGTCCCTTGCCTTAGGATAGGGGAACATTCAATTAGAGTTTTGTTGTGTTTAAGTTGGGGAGAAAGGGAGGTATTTTATGTCAAGTATCATGGTGAATTGCCTGTGCATTTACATTTGAATCACCACCTGACAAGTTTTTAAATGTTTGAACTGCTTGACACTGTGCTGAAAATCTTGTCCAAAGCCTTGTAAGTTTCCTTTGATTCTTTTGTTTGAGGACAAACAAAAAGCTAAGTTGGGGAGTGTTTGATAAGTGCTCAAAAGTAACATATTTCTTGTGTTAATCTAGGCATTTTAGTGACTTGTTCTGCAAGTTATCTAAGGAAAAGCTACCAAATTGTCTTCTTTTACCATTTATGCTTTACATGCCTGATCTCCTCCCTTTTATGCAGGAAATGACAAGCAAGGAACAAGAAAGAAGCTGATGAACCAAAAGTCAGTACGCTTAAAGCGTCCTCAGCATGCTTAAGCGTACACAATGTTGAGAGCAACTTCATGTAAGTTGTTGTACGCTATCAGCACGCTTCCCAGATTCAGAGAGCACGCTTAAGCGTCCTCTCGTACGCTTAAGCGTGCGAGTTCCAGTAGCCAAACTTCTCCTACGCTATCAGCACGCTTGTTGTTCGCTTATCAAAGATTCAACTGGTACGCTTAAGCGACCACTGTAAACTTAAGCGTACACAATGTCGAGAGCTCAAATCTGTACGCTGACTGCACGCTTCACGCACGCTCAAGCGAACTTCATCAGGATGCAAGTGGATAAGGCACACGTGGCTATTCCCAATTGGCCAACGGAAGATTTCCAGGAGGCACGCTTAAGCGACCCTTGTACGCTTAAGCGTGCAGGCACGAATTCTGCCCAACTTAAAGAGTTTTTCTTCTCTTTCTCATTCACTTACTGTTTTATTAATACATTTTCTGGTTTTTAGAGAGAGAATAGGTTATTTTCTAGAGAGAGAAACACAAAGCAAGGTAGTTAGGAGTAGATTCAACCCAAGATTTGTTGAGACATCAAGGATCTAGGCATTGAATCTTCATCTTTTCTTCATCCTTAGCAAAGCTATCATAGACATATGTAGCTACATCTACCATTGTGGGTTTTGAGGTATTCAAACAAGCTATTATGTAATTTCTTGATCTTTTAATATATGGTTCTAGCTTATTTATTCAAAATTGTTGTTATTCTTGTATTTAATGCTTTATTGAGATTCAAAATGATATTGACAAATACTTTTGGATTTAAGAAATAGAGTAACAATCTATCTTAAGTTATCACTCTAGACATAGATGTTAATATTTGATAATCACTTTAATCTAGAACTTAATGCTTTTGGGTCATTTAATCGGTTGCGAAATCGTCGATTAAACGATCCAATCGAATTTGTGATTCTTTAAATGTTTCGGAAATCGACATTAAAATAATCCCTTAGAAATAACGATATCATTTGGACACGAATGATATTGTCGAGTGATTGTGATAATATCGTTTAAAAAGCTAGAATCCGTTATTTGATCGAGAGATTGCAGCTGTTACGCTTGGTTGATGTCTATGACCCCATGCAAAATAGCCCTATGTCGTCTCGTTTTACTTTTATGTAGAATAGTTAAAAATAGTTTTACACAAACAAAAAATTTATACCCAAACACATAACGTGATGAATATTGTGAAACTGCTTATGAAATACGCAACTCCCTGTGGAAACGATCTTATTATACTTACGTGTAAATAGTTTTATGACATGTAAAAATCTTACATCAGACAACTTCTATTATCTCGATGTGGTCGATAGGTTCTGTCGTCCTGGCGTACGAGTCCATCTGGGGTGGTTTTTCCAATCTGCGAGGGATTGGAGTCTCTCAGATGCGGCGAGTGAAAGGGTTGTAGGTGTAACGACCGCCTCGAGCATCTCCTTCATCATCAGAGCTGGAGGAGGAGGACGACCAAGAGCGTCTGCTCCGCCTTGGTGGAGATCTTCTTGGAGGGGATCTCTGGGAGGGGAGCGTCTTGGTGATATCCTTCTCGGTGACCGTCGGTCGCGGCTGGGTGATCTAACGCTCGGGGAGCGCCTGGGAGATATGGATCGGGACCTGGACCAGCGGGAACTCCTTCCCCTTCTATTACGTTGTGGGGAAGGAGTGTCAAAGAGGTGGATCATCTGCCTGTTTGAATGCTAGAGTTTGGAAATACGTTGGCTTTGCTCCTTGGCTAACTCTACTTGACGTTTCACCGTGCGGAGATGAGTGTTGATCTGCGACTCTGTGGTGTTGTTGGCCATTTCTTCCGGTCGTTGAGGACCAAAAAGCGGCTGCTCCTGCAACGGGATCTCTGCATGAACACTCGTTGGAGTGGTTCCTCTTTGAGGGCTCTGCGCAAGAGAGGAAGAGGTGGTTCGTCCGTCCTGATTTGGACGTTGGACGATGCTCTGCATACGTGGTGTAGCAACGTTGACAACTATGGTTTTATATGTGAAAGCTTTGATTTTTTGTATGTAAAAAACGGGGAGAGCTTGTAATTCCCACAGACGACGCCACTGATAGTATCTGACCAGAAGGTGGTTGTCGGTGCTGGGTTGAATGTGGTGGTTCACGGTGGTAGTTTGTACTTGCGGTGAACGTTGGACTGAATGGGAGGTGTATACCTGCAGACACTCTGACGCTCAAGTCAGTAGAGTTCAAAATGGGGGTTTGAGAGTGTGAGAGATTCTACCTTGGAGGCTGGGAGGAGTCTCCTATTTATAGAGGTGGTTGAATGCAGAGTCGTTGTAAGGCACATGTGTGGCTGGCGGTTACAAAATCAGTAGAAGTGTAACCACCAGTGAGATATTCGCGGGAATGTGGGTAAAGAGACGTTACCGTTCGTTTGAATAGGTCTCAGTCGCTCCGAGCACCCCCCCTCGCAGAGAAAAGGGGTGTTGCGAGTAATTTGCAGCATTCGGGCTTGATTTGGTTATTGGGCCTAAGTAATTAAGCCCAGGTCTTTGACCGGTCCAAAACAGTATTGTTGAACGTGGAAAAGAAAGAAAAGAGGAGCATAAGAGGATAGAACCCTGGCGGCAGCAAGCTCAAACCATAAATCGGAATTTTCGAAGGATTCGAGGTAATGGGGGAGAATCTCTACACTTTAGGGTATTTTATCTTTGACGAGGTTTGCGTAATTCTTAAATTGATGGTGATGTGGTGCTGTAATTGGTGTTGAGGGAATGATTATTGAGAGTAATGAAGTCATTAAATTATTAGTATGGAGGAAAACTAGTTAGAGTTTTAGATTGAAAACATAAGACATAAAAGGAGTGTATAATTGGATAGTTTAAAGCGAAATTAGTGTTTGAATGTTAGGTTAACCTTGCGGTGATGTTTAGAGACGATTTTGGTGAGTTGGGATCAAAAACAGAGCTTGGGGGAGCTCCCATAGTAGAAAATCACAAAACCTATGTGTTCTGATGCTATCCAAATCGTTCTACGATTTGCCTAAATCGTTCTACGATTTGCCTAAATCGTGCCACGATTTTGACCTGATTTTAGCGTTTTAGGTTCGACAAAAATCGTGCCACGATTTGAGAAAATCGGGATACGATTTTGTCACACTAAAAACCTTAAAAATGCATTTTTCTTCACTCCAAATGTTCTTAAACTTGTTCTTAAAAGTAGGGACCCCTAAACTACATATCCATATGAGGGAGTGTGTTCGAGCATAATTAGAAACGGTTATCTCAAGATAAAAACAAGTCTAAATATGAACCGAAGATAGTAACCTATGAGAACCTAATGATTTTAAAGATAGCCTGGAAATAAGGAGTGAAATACAATGATAGGAGGGGGATCAAGGGAGACGATTAAGGCAGATGGCTAGGATAAATATAAGTCCCTCGAATTAGAGACGAGTCTAAAACGGTGAAGTAGTTTAAGTAGTAGAAGAGATATAGATAGGTAGTTCACGATAGAGTGGTAACGACGAGAGTGATCCCTTGGGATATTTAAAAGGTTTAATGTGGTAAGTCTATTAAGAGGGTATGAAATATGAAAAAGATAAAGAAGTGAAAATGACGATGATGAGAGGGAATATGAAGTAGGTGCCTTTAGGGTAACTGATGAATGTATAACATAAACTCCTTAAACCAATAATGAGTTTAGGAATATAACTAAGTTAAAGAGTAAACGAGTCAAGGTAGTTAAAGAACTCAAGATGAATGTTAGATAAGAACGTATAAGGTGTAAAAATGAGTAAAGATTATAGAAGTCAAACTTAGATGCTCGTAGACGATGAGAGGGTCGTTAAGACGAAATGTAAAGGGAGATAAGGAGTTTGTATTTAGTAATGAAATATGATAGGAATGATGATAGTGATGAATAAGACAGGAATCGAATAGAAGAGAGCAAGTTGAATAGAAAGGAGGATAAGAGGTAATAGTTATAATGTTTGACGATAATAATAACGATAGGTATTGAGAGAATAAAACCTTAAATTATAATGAAGTATTAGTGAGGAAAATTGTTGAAGTCGAAAGTGAAGATAAGATGAGATAATAACTTTAAATTAGGATGAAGTTAAGGTTAGGAGAATGGTCAATGTATAGATGACGACAAACGTGAGAACGAGGTAATAAGATATAAATTCACTTTAATGAGAAGAATAAGTATGAGAGAGATAAGGATGATGGTGAGAAGGAACCTAGTTGTATAGAGAGGGGACGTTATATGTAATGAAAACGAATAAGAAAACATCTTGAGACTAAGAATGAGGAATAGGGTATTGTCGCGTCATTTTTTGGAGATCAAGGCTATTTGGTTAGCGTTTGACTCACTATTTTATTTCACGACTGAACATTTAATTTTAAGAGAAAAGGGGAAAAAAAAGTTCGAAATACCCCTTTGAAGAGATTTAGGGTTCGGGGGTTAGTTACACAAAGGGAAGGTGTTAGCACCCTTTATGTCCGTAGTACTCTACGGGAACCTCTTGATTTTATTTAATTAATTGTGCTATAAACTTGCTTGCTTTAAAAAAAATGGAATTTAAAATGATAAAAGAAAAAAAGGTTTAAAGTGATAAAGGAAAAAAAAAGAGACCTATTTATCTACATTTTTTATTGATTTGGAAGGACGAATGTCCTTTGCCTACGTACCCGTGAGGGATCAAAACCTCGTAGTTCGGGGTAGAAATTGACGTTTGATTTGTTTTTG
>Ga0228710_1002372_pt1 | contig 29653 bp, 11 predicted proteins | sample MedpolnodulmetaG_FD_177995 | JGI IMG/M metagenome (GOLD analysis project Ga0228710, IMG submission 177995) | Root nodule microbial communities from Medicago polymorpha collected in Santa Monica, California, United States - pink nodules | ecosystem: Host-associated > Plants > Roots > Nodule...
TCTCATATGAATACATAAAAATTTACACCGGCATATATAAGCAAATAAAATCCTCAGCGAGCGCAATGCAAACATTTACAGATTTTTTTACATATAAAAGACAAAAATATTTAATAGAAAAATTTCATTTTATCTTGGCAATTTTCATTTAATACCTTTAAATAGTTCATCTGATTCAAAAGAAATGTTGGACCTAAAATAAATCACAATTCGGTTGATCAAAAATAAAACATTGTTGTAGTTCATCAAATCTAGATAAATAATTTGAATTTATATAAAAGAGTAATATTTAAAATATAAAATAACAAATGAATGAATTCATATTGTTTTATTTTAAAAATATTTATTATATCATATATATACACATATTCCCTCAAAAAAATATATACACACATATATTGAGTTTTTTTTTACTAAAGCTTGGATTATAAGACGCTGCAAAAAAAAATATTGCTCACTAATAACATATATTTTGCATTTCAATTTGTTTCATCAAGATGTATTGGTCAAATGGTTAAGTTATTTAATCAAGAGTGTGTGTGCCTTGGTTTGAATCCTAGGGATGGTATTTTTTATTTTTAATGATTTTGTAAAGCCATTCTTAATTGGAATGAATGCATGTCTAAATAAATTAGTCCTAACCCAGATTTTTTTTTTAAAAAAAAAGGGGGTTTGGATAGTGATTGGATTGAAAGGAAAATCTAATTGATTTGATGGTTTAAATTGTAAAATATCATTAATTTAAAATGGAGTGAATATGTAAATAATAAAATACATGCTAAAATTGTAAAATAAAATAATAAATGTTTTTAAAAAAAAAAAAAAAGTTATTTTTATAATGGATGACACGTGGCTGATTTTTATTGGTTTGGATAAATTGCCCATCAATTTTCAAAGGCATGCTGAATAAACAAACGTGTTACTTGTTAATTTATTATTATGGTATTGGTAGAGTAACGTGGGATATAGAGGTGATGAAACAATGTCGACACCATGAGATTATTCCTATGTCCTCTACATGACGACACTCCTTCTTTCTTTTCTTTCTCCACCATCCAATCCTATTTTAAACCATTTTCTTTACCCACTTATCTTTCATCAATCCCGTGTTTTGTTTTTCTCTCGAGATTCGTTCTACTTTTAAATTTTGAAGTCAATGCTTGAAATTGAGTGAGCAAATGCAAAAAAACACTAAAATGGGAAACCTACCTCAAGTACTCTTGTGCCTACTCTGTTCTGTTATCTGATTTAGTGCAAATCTCTGCTATAGAAGTGCTGGTAAGCTTCTTTTACCTGTTTCATTCTTTTCCACTTTGTTCATTCTGAACCATTTCTAATATAATCTACAATCATTAATAGTTCTCTATTGTTTATTTTTTCTTATTCTCAGGAATCAGGATCTTTGGCCAACTAGTTAGGAAAACTCTTCTCTTCTATGGTATTTCTCCAAACCAAATTCACATCTCGGGTACATTTTTTGTGCTTGTATTTATATTCTTCATGCATGTTTATGTCTGCAATTGTCACCACTGATAATATTAGTCCATATTTTAGTTCCAAAAATATAAATGTTTGCTTCTTGATGTTGTCAGTATCATTTATCTTAGACAATTACTCGATCTGGTGTGGCAGGAAAAAATTCCACGATATCAGGAGAGTGGTGATTAACCAGACTGTCACACCTAATCAAGCTGTTTTGCATTGAAAAAATTCTTCTGCCATGAGTAAAAGTGAGAAACTGTATGTTGTACATCATTGCAATTGCAAATAGCAAAGATCTTACTCTCAAGTTAACCTTGTGAAATTTGTGGCAATTTCTGCTGCAAATGGCAGTGCTAACTGCTAAGTTGTTGTTCTTTATGTTGTGTAACTATAGTTATTGATTCATCTGGTAGTCAGTGCCAATGTACATAAATTGCTTGCATTAACAGTTTTATAATCATTTTGAATGTGCAAGACAATAGCCTGAAGAAAGAAATTGAAATTTTTGACTTGTTGTTTCACAACTTGAGGATTAAAAACCACTTTTGATTGTGCAAGACAAATAGACAATTAACTTACACACACTACCTTATATTTTTTGCACTTTGACCATAGAAAAATTTGCACACCCCAATTCAAAAGAATCTCAATCTCATCTAAGATTTACTCACTCACTTTTTTCCTTCTAGTTTCCTAGTATAAGCTCTCATCTCCACATATTGGCTTCTTCTCCCAGGCACAATTTGTAGGACCTCTCTCTTGTACCCATAGGTCTACATGATCTCTCTATCATGTGCGCATATTTGCGGTTTCTCTCTATTGTGCGGTTAGATCGGCTGGATCTATTCGCACACAAATTGTGATCTCACCACTCACATAAATTTCCAGTATCTCTCTACTGTTGTTGATTAGCATATTGTTGAACAAACAAGATTTGGGATTGCTGTTACCTATAATAATATCGAGTGCTAATGGTGCATTTGAGTTTGCTTGTTGATTTCCTCAAAATTGGATATTATATTTTGATGGCAATTGGACCCAAGCCCAGTAAGCACCCGCAAAAAATACCTATGATGGACGGGTAAATGCCCGCATTGTTGGGTATGGGCACGGGTAATTACCCGCAAATCTGAACGGGTATGGGTACGGGCACTCTAGTGCCCACCCCGCCCCATGCCCGCATATTATATATATTATACCAATAATTTTATTTACATTAAATTTAGTTAATTAATCCAAAATCTTTGATATTTATTGTAATATGCACTTATTTTATAAATTTTAGATGCTTTTATTTGGCTAAATATACAATGCGTAATATTTGATATGTTGTAATATTTTTATTATTTATTATCTTTTTGTTGTGAAAATGCGGGTAATGGGTTCAGGTACGGGCACTTAGATACTCATAGGATGTGGGGACGGACACCAAACTTATTGCCCACGAGGGTATGAGCTCGGGTATGAGGATTTTTTTAAAACGGGGTACGGGGATGGACACTATGGTACCCTACCCTACCCAATGGGTACCCATTGCCATCCCTAATTATATTCTTTAAATTAATGTAATTTGCTCAATCAATCATTCATGGTTGCATAATTAACTTGTCGATTTCCTGAAATGTTCTCATTGTACATTATTGTCTATGTTTTTTCAAAGATACTAACATAAAGGAAACAGAATAAAAAAGACAACCAGAGTATGAAACTATTAGTAGAATGAATTAAAAAACTATATTTGCAATTAAAACTATTGTACCCTCTAGGTTAAAGTACTGATAATTCATTTTGAAGAGATGCACAAGCTTAAAATCGACAGGAAGATAAAAAAAATTCTCAGTTTCGGTATATTTCCAACGTACGTTAATCTATGGGTAAAGTGGCGAGAGGATTTGGTTTCAAATAGAGTTGTGATTTTTCTGCAAAAAAGAGAGATGTTACCAAACAAAAAAGAAAAAGAGGTACTTCATGTGGAGTAAGTAGCTTGATAATTTGTTGCTGAGCTTTCCCTGACATATCATGTCATTACGGAAGAGTTTCAGTTTCCATCTGCAAGTTACAGTTTCCACACTGGTACAATTCATATCAAATTTCGGTCAAGAACTGTCCAAATCGTTAATAACCTCAACAACCTTTCCTACACTATTAATTAAACAAGCAGCGACTATTTTATAACCAAGGTTCTTTTAAAAAGAGTCCTCACATCCACAACACCATTTAGAACCGGTCTGGAATGACTAAACTTATTTCTTAGCTAATGAAAAATTGCATACTAAAACTAAACACAAGGTTTATTGTTAGTACATAAGTATCTTCATATGCTATTGTTTCATAAAATAGCTTTACCAAGTTAATGAATGATGTACAAAACCTTGTTTATTTGCATAAGCCAATAAACCATTAACAGACTCAAACTTCTCAAATTTCTAATTAAAAGAAACATACATCTAATCAGTTTACAGAAAACTTACAACCGTTTATCATAATACTCTATCAAACTGTGATCACAAATCACACACGAATTGTCTATTACTTGTTTCTTAGTGCAAGCATAAACAGTTTCAAAATCAAAACATAATAAACAACAATGGCATCAAAACAAGGAAATATAATTTATTGCCTTTACACAAGACCATCGAACAAACTATGGAGATTGATGTTTCAATTAAGCATCAAAAACTCAATCAGCTTAAAGAAAGCAATGAGTTCTTTCAATCATGTAGTACCTGCAATGAACTTCATCAACAAATGGCACCATGCAACATCATCACAAGTCACAACAATAAATCAAAAGGCAAAAATATCATCTAACCTTAACACAATCTGTTAAGTTCAAGAGCAGGTTTTGTATAGAGATATAATTTCACGATTCAATAGATAAAAACCATCACAAAGCAAACGAAAAAAATAAAGATAACCCCACATTTCATTCATTATAAAAACCAACCAAGAGTTCGCACAATAGAGATAGATCCAGCAGCATAAAAACCCTAAAAAACTATTGCAAAATATAAAAAAGATAAAATCAAAACCAAAAAAGCGACTCTGGAAACTTCTAAACCACCATCAGCACCACTTGACTCAGATCTTCAACGAGCGCTGCCTGTTGGACAATCTCTTGCAAAATGACCAGATTCACCACAGCTGTAGCAGCTTCCACCGCCACCGCCTCCACCACCACCCCCACCATACCTTCCACCACCACCGCCTCCACCGCTGGTACACTCCCTCGCCATGTGGCCAGATTCACCACAGTTGTAACACCCACCACCGCCTCCTCCACGGCCTCCACCTCTTCCACCACCACCATAACCACCACCTCCTCCACCATAACCACCTCCACCACCACCATAGCCACCACCACTTCTTCCACCATAACCACCACCTCCACCACCATAACCACCACCGCCTCCACCATAACCACCTCCACCACGCTCATAACCACCGCCGCCGCCGCCGCCACCACGTCTCGATCCCTGAACAGAAGCACCATCTGGACCAGTGACACTAACAGCCTTGGATCTTCCATCGGAATCAGACTCAACCTGATACTCAACAGATTCACCTTCAGCAAGAGAACGGAAACCATCGGTCTGGATCTGAGATTGGTGAACAAACAACTCCTCACTTCCATCATCAGGGGTGATGAATCCAAACCCCTTCTGATCATTGAACCATTTCACCTTCCCAGTTAATTTTGACCCACTCATGCTGAATTTTCACACAAACCCTAAAACCCTCTTTTCAATTCAAAGCTGCGCTTTAACCCTAAAAAACACACCTCTCTAGTGAAGAGTGAAGCTTCTCTTATATAACCACTACTCCATATTTTTACCCTACGATTAAGATAGATCCAACGGTTGTGGTTTATTCTTGAAGATTTTTTTCCTGTTTAGAATTGTTTCTGGATAAACTCAATAGTTTAATGGGCTTTTTTAATTTATTTTGTGGGCCCGGGTTTGTGATGGTTCTAATCCGATTTGAATTCTGAAACGGATCATGTGGTTGGGGTGCTGGTTTTGTTCAACGTATTGAATGTGGATCGTTGGATTGTGTGAGCCTGCTACTATCACTGATAGTGGAGTGGTCAATGATGCTTCCTTTTCCCTTTGAACGTTTTTGAAAATTAAAAATATTTATTACGTCTGTTGATTCTCACTTTTCTAGAAAAATATCTATCTCTCCATACCACCGTACGGTTACGGTGTGGGTTATCCTTCATAATGTAATGTCTTGTGGATTAGGTGTTTGAAAAAAATTGCTCTTTATCTTCTATGATGATTACTCTAACGACAGAAGATTATCGGTCGCTAACCAACTACTCATTCTGTTTTATAATGAATGTCGTTTAAGATTTTGACACATAGATTAAGAAATGAAATTAAATAATTAATAGGTATAATACTTTTACTAAATTATCCTTACTTTATTAGAGAAAGACAAACTTAAAGTTGCATTGTAAATTGTGAAAGAAAATAGTTGGAGTATTTATTGAAGGCAAAGTTGGAAAAAGAAATTAAAGTTGCATTGAAATGTAAAGTGACGTTCATTTTGCTCACAACCTTTTTTTTTTCTTTCTAAAGTGAGACTCGTTATGAAACAAAGAGAAAATGTTAAAGAGCGAGGTGCACTTAAGTGTCGTTGGATATTGAAGTTAATTTTGGGTGCATGAGAGCAATTTCATAATCTTAAAGAGCAATACACTAGATGTTTAGGTGGAAAAACGAGTTGAGTCTCCATGTCGATCAATTTAACCTGCCATTGTAGATGATGATCATGTCGTACATGAGATTCCGGGTTGTTGATGTTGAATGACCTCGGTAAACGTTGTCCTGTCAGCAACAAGCTTCTTAGCAAGACAATATGGGTGGTGTACCTGGCCAAACGTCGACGATCAAGTCAATAAACGTCATGTAATAATAGATATTTTCAAGGTAAAAGTGAATGTACATGACCTAGTGTCTATGAGTTAGTATTTAGAGTAGTTTAGGATTTTGGTCCTTGAACCTTTACTTGGACAATTGTAGTCCTTATGGGACAATCGTGAATAGATCAAGATGGGATGGCCCCGAATCCATACTGCATGGTTCATATTGCTTCCAAAGGTCATTATTAGGCATGGTAACAAAACCCATACTCGTGGTTACCCGCCTGAACCAAACTCAATTTGACGGGTTTTCTCTGTTTTGACTGGGTTTGGGTTTTTCCTGATTTTACAACACGGGTATGGGACGGGTAACGGGTATATAGGTACCCACCCCGAACCCATACCCAAACTTGTCCCGAATGCAGAAAATTACTTTCTGTTGATATGCCATGTTATTTTGTTTGATAATTGTCGTGTCATAAAAACTACCATTGATATTTAAAGGAGCAACTAAATCAATTGGTCTAACAAATGTTAAAGTGAACATATTGTTATATACTTCCTCTGTCTCACAATAACGGTCTCTTTAACATTTTTTCTTTTTCTCAAAATAATTGTCACTTTAGAATATCAATGCAGCATTTATTAATTTTTTTTCCCATTGTTATACTCTTATTTATTGAATTTCATCCAACTTAACTACTCCACTAACTACAATTAATAAGGGTATTTTAGTAAATGATATTAATTTTACCATTGAAATCAACACAACTAATCATTTTCTTAATAATCGTGCACAAACTTTAAACGACTATAATTTAGAGACGGATGTAGTAATGCATTACAACATTTCTCTAGGGGTTGCAAAAAAACTTCTATTTTTTATTAAAAAACATTATTCAATGCGGGGACGGGGATGGGGCGGGGATACCCGAACCCATCGGGGACGGGGATGGGGTTCAACTTTTCATCCCCGTTGGGTATGTGTGGGGTAACAGGTAAGTATATGAGAATCAGATATGGGGACGTGGAATATCAAACCCGTCCCCACCCCGCTCCATTGCCATGCCTAGTCCATGTGGTCATGTGTGACGCACATACCATGGTTCTTATGGGCATTGTACAAAGAGCCTCGTAGTACATATGTTGGGTTCGGCCTCGGCTCCGGGAAGAACATTTTGATTGAGTTTTTTTTGGGTGTTTTTTACTAAGTATTATGTGAATTAGAAACGCCAAATCATTTGTACGTTGTAGCTAGAAACTGACAAACACACACAAGTGAAGGAGTCGAGGTTAATCAATATTTTCACATTTTTGAGTTGAGGTTAATTCACATAATAACTATTTCGACATCTTGGCATTCTAAGTCAAGGTTAATTCAAATAACTATAAATAGTCATTGGATATTCACATACAAAACTGAAGGAGTCGAGGTCTAAACTCGATCTTGACGTTCGACCTAACAATTTTGACATTTTATCAATTGGACTAGGACTTGTGGATGATTATTTGTTTTTATTATTACCAAATAATAAAATATTTTGAGTTATTCACATGATTATTAATTAAATAAATATTTTTAGAATTTTTTTAAAGAAATTCTCCTTTTTATCTAGGGTATTCTAGAAGTGATGAGCTGTAATGATTGGATAATGATTCTAGAAGTGATGAGCTGTAATTATTGGATAGTGATTCTAAAAGCGATTAGTTGTAATGATTGGATAATGATTCTAGAAGTGATGAGTTGTAATGATTGGATAATGACCAGAGGAATCAATGTGGCAAGATGGCCTATCTAGTACCAAAGACTAGACAAATAATACTCACTTTGATTACTAGATCGCCGACACGCGCGATGCACAAGGCTTATGTAACATTTTTATATTTAAGTAAATTTGTAGATGTAAATCGGACAAATTCTGAATAAAAGCATAGACATAATGATTATATAAACCATATAAAAAGATTAAATTAAATTATGATTTATACTATCTCCGTCCCTAAATATAGGAGCCTTTTGCCAAAATTGTGGAGATTAAGAAAGTTGGTTGTAGTATTAAAATTGTATATAATTACTATTATTTTTACAATTTTATCCTTAAGAGAGAGAGTTAACTTATGTTTTCAACATAATATTTATTGTTGATTGATGAAAAAGATGCAAAATAAATAAGGGTATGTTGGTAAAGAAATAATTAATGTACTTGGAAATATCAAAGAGGTCTTATAAAAAGGGACAATTTTTTTCTTCTAAAAGGATCTTATAATTAGGGACGGAGGTAGTAGTAATAGATGAAAAAGCTGAAAAGGGAGCAAGAAATTTAAAGCAACGTGATTTCAATTGCTTACCAGAAAAACATGATTATGAGAAAGTCACTCATCGGATATCCGATTACGGCTGCAGGTGTATTATTTTTTTCTTTCTTAGGAACAACTATTTCTGCTGAAAAGGGAAAACCTCAAATTGGAAAACCCAATTTTTCAGTTACAAAGCAAAAAAGGAAATTTGAAAATACTTTCAAAAAAAGGGCAGTGGAAGTGAATAAATGAATATGAGATGGTTCTTTTGAAGAAGATGAATAAGAAGAATGGAGGAGTTTAATGGTTTTGAAGATTGTTGAATGAATTCAGACATGTTGGATACAGAAGATTCAAATAATATGTAAGGATGTGGTTCAGTCCATTATGGGTTGCATTTATAGATAGCAGAAATGGAGGGTAAAGAGCTACATATTTTTGCATCGGAAACACCCAAAAAAATTCTGAGTGGATATTAAACGTGTTTTTGTGCATGGGGTATTCCAAAAGATTGGTTATGTTTTAAATTTCAACACATAAATTAATAATGCTAAAACTATGCATTAATTGTTGCATGAGAAGTGGAAAAAACGTAAAAATAGCCGAACATATTTTGAATTTCAAATTTCCCTCTTATTAGGTCTGTCTATTTGAATTTCAAATTGCACATATAGAAGGAGAGAATTATTTTTAGGGTTATTAGGATTAACATGTGTTTGGTTCGGAAGAGAAGTTGGAAAGAGAGAAATAGGTAAGAGAGAGTTTGTGAAGAGAGAAAATGATGAGAAATAGAGAAGATTTGATGTATTGTTTGGTATAAGAGAAAGAAGAGAGAAATAGAAGAGAAAGAAATATTATTTTTAAAAAGACAAAAATATCTTTGATAAGACAACATTATAATTTATGATTAATTAAAAACCCAATGGTATAATAGACTTTTTTGTCTTCTTCCTTCTTTCTTATATGGTATGGGGTCCACCATTTATTCTTCTCTCTTCTCAATTTCTCTTCTTGCCAAACAAGAGAAATCTCCAACTTCTCTTCTCTTTCTCTCTTCTCTATCTCTCTCTCTCTCTCTCTCTCTCCTCTATTTCTCTCATACCAAACAAAGGCTAAATGAGAGGTGATTAGAGGAAAAATTTTAGATTGTAGCTAGACCTAATAAGCTTTAGAAATAAGAGATTTTTTTTTAAACAAGCCAAAATTCGTCTTGTCATCTACACATTTTTCCCTTTAGATCAACAAAACCTTAATCCCAATTTTGGGATTTATGGTCTAGAAACTGGGTATTAATGGTGTGTCCCTAATGTCCAAAGATCTATGTGTTACAATTGATATCACCTTGTCATCTAACTATATCTACTTCTTTATAGTGTTCAATTTTTTATTTAAAAAAAAATGAAGGATGGTTGTTATGCTTTCACGTTGTCTAGATTCGATGGACTGGTAGTTTAACTAGCAAATGAATTAAAATCTCTATGTAATATGATTTCACTCCAACGATTATCGCCATGGTCAACTCATATCGGAGAACAACCGCAACACTCATGATACTTGTATTTCCAAGTTTGAATTTCCCAAATTTGACAACATAAATGTTAGAATCTATCTCTATAAGGGCGACCAATTCCACCTTTCTGATGACACACCACCACCATCCACGGTTACCTTGATTCACTTTGAGGCCATTTTCTTTTCAATGACGTTTAAATTACATGTCTGCAAATTGGACATTTACCCAACCTAGACTTAACACCTAACAAATGAGATTGGTCATTTTTGACACATATGAATACCTTTTGTTTTCCCTACAACAAACACAACTCGTGGGTAAAATCCAAAACTATGTGGATCAATTTGACATGGCCTTGACATGGGTAAATCACGTCCCTAAACACTCTTTGAGGGACACTCCTTGACATGGGTAAATCTCCATATCTACTGTCGACGTCACTTATGAAATGACAATACAACTATTATGGTGAAATCGATACTCTTTTGAAAAGGTACGGTGAAATACATACAAAATACTAGCATTTAGGGTGGATGAGGGAAAGAATTTCCCACCATGGGAAAGATATTTTATAACCATTAGATCAAAGAAAGACCATAGTATTATCATAGTCTCTCAACATTAGATTATTTTTACATCATCTTCTACCATCATTCTCTCTTCCCTCTATGTCTCTACTCACCCACCACCACCACCAAGCAATGAAATCTCATCAACACTAGATTTTGTTTCAAAACAAAAATAAGACACTTTTTGTTGTTGAAAAAGGAAAAAAAATTAGGGAAACAGTAGGTGATTAACAACAACTAAATTTCTTTCAAAAAAACAAAATCAACTAAATTGTTCAACATCTTCAACAATCCGAAAACAACAACATTCATCATCATATGAAGCATATTCCTCAATATCCCTTTATACCCATAACTCCAAATTTCTCACACATTCAATTTCTTCAATTCTCATAATAACATGGCTTTATTCTATCATTTTTCAAACATTTATATCGAAATCACGGATCAAATGCCCTTCCGAAGAAAAAAAAAGAAACAAACAAAATCAAGCAAAAAAGACAATATAAATGTTTATGGACTCTGGGTTTTCAAAAAATTTCAATTTATAGAGAGAAATGAAGAGTAAATTGGCATAACTTGTGTAGATCTTTACCTGCAAAAAAAATAAAATTGTAGATCTTATACTTTTTCTTGGCGTTTTGGTTCTGAATTTTAATATTTAAGGGTTTATATTTATATATGAAGAAGCAGAAGCAAGAATGGAAGAAAATATTTAAGGGTTTATTTTCTTAGTTTTCTAACATGCCGGCTAAATTTGGATCTACAGTACCAGTACAATTGAGAAGTGGGTTTGATGATGGTGGCGGTTAGGGGTGGGCATGGTTCAGTTCGGGATGAAAACTAAACCGAACTGAACTGAACTGTTTGCTAAATTTAAAATAACTGAACTGAACTGTTTGCATTTCGAACTGAATTGTTTCAAACCGACCTGAACTGTTCCGAACTGAACCGAACTGTTATTATTAATACCTTTGAAAAAAATATGAAAAAAACAAATGAAATTAAATTTTAGTTACCGAACTGAACTGTTTCGAATCGAACTGAACTGTTTTGAACTGAACTGTTTCAGTTCAGTTTCAGAACTGTTAGTAATGGTTCAGTTTTTTTTTGTTCAGTTCAGTTTTTGGTTTTTTTGCCCACCCCTAGTGGCGGTGGTGATGGATTTGGCAGTGGTGGTTGTGGGTGAGTGGGACCTGGAAGAGAGAAGGGTGGAAGATAGTGTAAAAAATAATATAGTGTTGATGGAGTATGGTAAGAGTATACTCTTCATTCAATCTAATGGTTAAAATTTACTTTCCCATAGTGAGAAACTCTTTTCCTCACCCACCCTAAACGCCACCCAACAATACATTCCCAATTATAAGGTCTTCAAAATTGATATGATCGCCTATCTGGGTCCATTGCAACCATTATCAAACCCTTCTCTAATTCGAACGTAAATAAACATGGACTTTATTGAAGATCTTTCCCCTTTTAGAGGCAACCGGTTAATATTTGTTATCGCTTATTTTTTGCTTTTGCCCCATCCTTATACTGCCCTCAACGTTCCACCACTTATTTTAGACAACATGTTCAAGTTGCATGGTATGTCGGGTTCCATTACAAGTGATAGAAACCCTATTATTTTGAGCCAATTTTGGACTGAATTCTTCACTCTTCAAGGGGTACCCCTCATCAAAACAACAACTTACCACCGTCAGTCCAATGGACAAACTAAGACTGCTAACAAAGGCTTGAAAACTTACCTTTGTGGTATGTGCTCGAAAAACTGCACACTCAGTATAATACAAACCTTCACTCTACAATCCAGTCCACATCATTTGAGGTCATTTATGGGCAATCATCTCTAACTTTCTTACCTCATCCGAAAAGTGAATATAACAATATGTTTGTAACTTCTTTGAAATACTAAACTGTTCCACACACCGATGTTACCATGTAACCCACAAAAAATGGTAGTTTCATTCGCACAAAAAGTCATCCCAAACTCGTATTTTCTAATAAAAAATTATGCTTTGTAGACTAACTACATTAATGTGACATTTTATCCATAATATTATAAATTGTAATGAAAATTTTAAAATTATATGTTCGCCTGCGCAACATGCAAATTTGAATTCAATTTCTTATTAGTTACAAACCTGCACACAGTATTATATATCCCATAACTCATGGATCACACATGTCATCATAATAGTTTCAAGAATAGAGTTAATAAAATAAACTCATTTGAAAGATATACTTAAGATTGAAATTACGTTAAAATTGAAATATAGTTGAACTTATTCTTTGTTGAGATCAAATATAAAATGCAGTTTATTTTTAATAATTATTATGTATCTCATCTAATTTTGAAAACAATACAAAACATTGGAGATGGCAATATAGAATTCAGATTGCACCGTCTTGTTCAACTTTAAGCTAACAGACGCTTTCTTATCTGCAAGTGCAAAAATAAGTTTTGATCAATAATAATTAACTTTTTCACTAACAATTAAGGGAAAACTTGAGATTCTGATTGAAATCAATGTAATGAGTATAAGGTAATGAACATGCCTCAGGCAACTTTTGTCGAAAAATGACATCAAGTCGCGCGTCAAGAGTATTTTCCAACACTATCTTTCCATCCTCTGAGGCCAAAACTACTCCTCCAGAACTACATAGAAAAATAAATAAATAAGCATATACATAAAGTACATCATTTATTAATCATGAATTTGAGAGAGATTTATTTTGTATGTCGCTAATTTTTGTCGTTAATTTTATATTTTCTAGTAGCATCGAAGGTGTTTTCATAAAAAAGAATAAGTACGCATACAAAGCTTGTAACTTAATCAAAGCTTAAATTTTTGTGAATCTAATACATCTATCCCATTTCTTTTTATTGAAAATAAGGTGATAAGATAAGTAAACTTTTACAACAAATTGGTGTGATAAACAAGGAAATGAATAATATATTGTTTTAGAACTTGTCAATTTTCGTCATAATATAAAATGTCATAATGGACGGAAAAAGAGTAATTAAGATGAAATAAACCTGTCCTTAAACTATATAAATAAACCAAACCAGCCCCTAAGCTATGTAAATTTCACCAATTCAGTCCTTAAAGTATATTAAAATTAAAATCTGTCAATTTAGTCCCTTACTTCTTAATAGTAAAGACGAAATTGATGGATATTGTATAGTTTAAGGACTACTTGGTATATTTCTATTGTTTATGGACTAAATTGAACATAATGATAGTTTAGATTTAGAGACTAAGTTTATAGTTGTTCGATTAAGATGTATGGAAGCATCTAATTGTAATAAGCGAAGCAATAGAAAGTACAAAGAGTTTAAATAAAACTTAAGACAAACTTAGACAAATCAAACAATTAGAAAGTACAAAGGGTTCATGGTAATTTAATCAAAGATAAATAGAAAGATATACCAAAAAGGTTCATGTGTATCCACATCGTCATTTTTTGGTTGAGGTGGGAGATAAACACGGTCATCAAGGGCAATCTTAGGGGGTTGCACGTTTGCTTTCTCTGAGTATTCTTTTTTGACATCCTCTAGCAACGACTCAACAAGCTTACGATCACCCTCTCTACATCGTAGTAGCACAGATGGTTCCCTCAGGCGTAGTAAACCCTACAAACACATAAGCAATAAATTAACTCTGTCTCAGCTAGCATTATTAACAATTGGAAATAAGTTTTTACACCCAAAAACCAACCTACCACTTGGGAGAAAAAGAAAAGGAGAGTGATGTTATGAAAGTGATATATTAGTGATTTCATAAGAATAGAGAGATAGAGGGAAAATGGAGTATTAAAGGATGTAGAAAAAATTTAGGTGTACAAGTCTAAGGGCACTTACACAATTTTGTGGGTTAATTGGATACTGTTTGTTTGGATAAGGAGAATGGAGGATCCTGAGTTCGTAGAATTTGGGAATTAAATCTGGTGTTGTTGGGTGAATGGTGTTGGAGGATGTATGTCAATCAAAGAAGATTATGGTATAACATTTTAGTGGCAAGGTATGGAATGGAAGGTGGTCGTATTAGGGCGGATGGCCTGTTATTAGGATCAACTTGGTAGAAGTATATGATTGGTATATGTAGAGGTGTAGGGTTGGCATTGGGTAGCTGGCTTGAAAACAATTTGGTCTGGGTCGAAAACGCTCTTTTGGTAGAAAACTAATAAACTCATTTAAAAAAAACAAAAACAATTATGCGAAGCTTTGAGATGTCACTTGACAATCAGGGTCAGCCCATAACCGTTGGGGCGGGGTTATGGCACATGGAATCAACATTTTTGGGGCTCAAAAATATTTCTATTTATAGTATAAGGCACAAATCGAACATTATATAAATTGAAAATTAACAATTATACACATGGATAACAATGCTAATAATTATACAAACGGATTACGATGCTCTAGTGGCAAGAGAGACTACACATGGGCACGATGTTCTGTTCAACTCAGATTTAAATTGGTCAAACTCAAGATTTGAACCCATTAACCATAAGTACCTTTCAAAAACCCAACTATTAGGACATTCCAAGAATGCAAAGATCTATGTATACTACATCGGAGGCAAGTGCCACCGCTCAATTTATTCAATAATTTTATTTTTCTTCTATTAAAATTTAAGTATTGATCCTATAAAAAATTAGGAGAAATGAAGGTGATGATCAGAAAACGAACAAGGTGTCAAAGATTCACACAATTCCACAAATTACTTAACCCTAACTAAGTATTAAAACCTGTTTTTTTTTATTGTTCTTGGAAATTTGTGTATGATGAAAATGACAAAATTTGGATGTATAAATGATATCATTGTCTAAAAAAATGACGTAAATACCTGAACAATTATTTCTTTCATGAGTTTTTCGTATACTTTCTTATCATTTGAGATGCGTAAAAGTGCCTTTTTAGCATCGTCTTTCATAGAAGTCACCACCTCATCCTGTGATTGGAGTACCTTTATACGAGATGCATTTAGCTGCATCGAGTATTCACTACTCATGCAAATAAACAAAGTTTCGTCAAAAATTTCCTAATTTTTAATTGAAATAAATTGTAGTAGTAATTTTGAAGGTTTCTAAAGCAAGTTTAATATTTAATTTTTTCACTAATTAGTCTTTTGAAAATTAAAAAAAGTACTAATACACTCACATTTTTCGACGAACATCAATCTGTTTGGCTTTCCGCTCGTACTCTTGTCTAATCTTCCTTTTTTCAGCTTCAAGTAGTTGTAGTTTCTCAATGTTGAATTCCTAAAATGAATCACAATAAGGATAACAAAATCACCAATCCATTGATATTCAAATTATTAAACATTTTACAAATCATAACATTAATGCATGATGATAAGTTTGTAAGTCATTGATTAAAAATCAGCGTTGGTCCAATTGATAAGGATTCAACTTAGATCCTATAAGAACCTAAATTTGAATCTTGTTGCCGATGTGAGCTTTCGACCAAGACCTAACTTGTTTAATTATTTTTTCATGAAAAAAAGTTATCAATTAAACATACTTCCTCCGCGGCAACGGATATTTCATTAGCTTTCTCCTCAGCTTCTTGGCGGATGAACCTAATCATCTGCTGAATTTGCTTTGAGACATCTGCATCCTTCATCTTGGATATTCAAAGAACCTAGGAAAACATGTAAACACAACCCATTATCCATTTTATTATCAATTTCTCAAATTGAAAAGAGAAAGACAAAGAAAAACCAGTATATTTTCACCTACGATCAATTTCCTTCTCGAAACTTGCTACTTGCAACGAAAGTGTTACTATTTTGATTCTAAGATAATAGAACAACTAACTTATGTGCGACACATATGTGTTGTGTAATAATTAACAAAAAATGGAAAATTTAAATGAGAAAATAATGAAAATATAGAGCTAATTATTAGCCTTCATCCACTTGTTTAGTCAACAACCATGCATACATCATTTGTGCATTAGTTACGGACTGTTGAGGGATTGGATCTTGAACAAATATATCCTATTTTAGGAATATTGAACAAGCAAATCAAGGACAAAAGAAATCAACAAAGAATTTGTTTAACTTTTAACACAAAGTTCATATTTGACACCGTATTTATACGTTTTTTTTCTTCTATTAATTTTTCTCTAACATCATCAACACTTAAATTGAGTGTGTTTATAAGGTGTCCGTATACGTGGTTAATTTTGTGTCTTAGTTAGTATTACACTTATTCTAACTCTAACCCGAAAATAAGACCCACCTTTCTTGAAAAAAAATTACTTTGTTAACCAATAAAAAACCATTATTTTTATGACTTTCAAAGTAAATACAATCAAAGTCAAAATATGCTCGACAATAAAAAAGTGTAATACTTTCGTTAACCAATAAAAAACCATTGTTTGACAATGTATTTTATTTTTTTTGCAAATTAACTAAAGCTTTCTTTTTTTAAATTTTTTAGTCCACAAAATAATCCAGTTTTCTTTCTTAAATAAAAAAAACTACAAAAGTTTCCATATCACTTTTTTTATTTAACTCAAAAAGACATAATACAGCTCTCACTTTTTTATTTTATTTAGTTGGTGGTTGTGAGAATACTTCTTTCCTACTTTATATATCACTTTTGGGGAAAAAAAAAAATATGTTTTAGGCTTAAACGTGTGTTTAGTCCCTGTACTTTCACCAAATTTTGGTTTTAGTCTCTGCGCTTTTTTTAGTTTGGCATTGGTTCCTGCACTTTGTAAAACTTTTGGTTTTAGTCATTATGTTAAGTATCTGTTAAAAAAAACCAAAACTAACGGTGTGCCACATGGACCAATCATGACACGTCACGTGGCACACTAAAAGACAAAATTTTATGATTGAAATAAATAAATTTAAATAATTAATTTTTAATTAGTTTTTTAAGGCTGTTACTTGAAACAAGATTTTGCGCATCTTGAAGGCGCATCTGAAATTCCTGAAGATCTGTATCACCTGATCAAGAAGGCAGTCCCAATTAGGAAGCATTTGGAGAAAAACAGGAAGGACAAGGATTTCAAATTCAGGCTAATTTTATTATAGTTGTGCTTCCACCAGTATGGAAAATACGAATCAACAACTGCCATCACTCTTGTTGCTTGAAGAGATGGTCGACGATATTATAGTTGTGCTTGATATTATAGTTGTGCTTTCTGTGTATTTTTTTTTTGTATGCAAATGAATTGCTTTCATGTGATTTTGAAATTTTGGAACATTTGAAATTCATGTTTAGACTCTTATGATGTTAGTTTTGATGATGGATCTTGTTCCTTTAAAAAAAAACTAATAATAATAATAAAAAAAACTAATGAAAAATTAATTATTTAAATTTATTTATTTCAATTATAAAATTTTGTGTTTGGTCCACGTGGCACACCGTTTGTTTTGGTTTTTTTTAACAGATACTTAACAGAAGGACTAAAACCTAAAACCAAAGGTTTTATAAATGCAGAAACCAATGCCAAACAAAAAAAAATCGCAGGGACCAAAGCCAACATTGGGTGAAAGTGCTGGGACTAAATACACGTTTAAGCCTGTGTTTTATTAGGGAGAGGATTCGGTGCCTTTGGCTTCGGTGCCTTTAGTTCATTTTAGATGAGAGAGAAAGTTGGATGAATGATTAAAATAAATTAATTAGATGAGAGAGAATTAATGGTTTAGAGAGAGATAAGAACAAAAACCATCAAAAGCACCGAAAGACACCGAAGTCAAATGCACCGAATCCTCTCCCTTTTTATTATACGCCACTTTACAAACCAATGCAAGCTTTACAAAATTACAACGGTAAGCCGCTCTCATAGGGTTATAAGTCAGATGGCTTATTTCTCAACGAGACTCTAGTCCATGCTAATAAAACAAACTGAAGATGTTTGTTATGTGTTGGTTTCGATAGTTGTCTGGCAGTTAGTGGTATAATGAAAGAAGTGGTGGGATAACTCTATTTTGGAGAAACTCTTTTAACTTTTCTATTCTCAACTACTCGTCTAATCATGCCAATGTTTGTATTGATGATCCACGTAAAGTCTCATATTTGAAAATCATGGGTTATTATGGCTTCCCAGAAAAGGGACTACGTAAAGACTCTTTGAACTTTATCCAAAGTCATGAGAGAGATGTCTAAATACCTTGGTGTATTAGCAATGATTTCAATGATATTTTATTTGATTATGAAATGAATGGAGGAGGTGAACGAGGAAGGTGGTTAATCAATAGGTTTTGCCAAGCAATGTCAGATTCTATATCAACAAATTTTCCATGATTGGTTACCAATACATGTGGTTTATGAGTATTGACACATCAAGAGCAATTGAAGAACGTTTGGAATAGGCGCAACGACATGTGGCATGATGTGTTCTCAAATTAATGCACAATTGGAAAATTTAGTAACACCTGCATCTGATCACTATCCTATATTGTTGAATCATGCAATAATAATCAGAGTTGGAACTCGTCGTAATTTCAAGTATAAGAATGCATGAATTGTTAAGCCGTGTTTGGTGATATTGTCAAAAAAAAATTTGGTGATGAACAAAAAGACTAGCAAATGTACTAGTGTGTCGCTAAGTAGTAATAATTTATAAAAAGATTTTGTTTCCACGAGGATTACCCAGTTTCAACATAACTACTGCAATTATGATTAGGTAAATAGTAACAACTTTGGGGTTTACATGTCACAAAATGGTTGGTTTTAATTCCGAGAGGAAAGAGAGCAACCAGGTTATGTTTGATTTCATTCCATCAATTAATTGAGAAACTACAAGCCATGAATACAATGCTATTGATTACTTTTCAATATCTTTGACCAAATCATCATAGTTGAGACCAAATCATCATAGTTGCCTCACACTACCACATAGTCTATTATGAAATTGCCCGCCTTATAGGTACAATCATATTATTTTATTTGGTTAACCAAAGTTGTGAGACTCCATAATAAGGTGTTTTCTAGATTACCTTTGAAGAATGGTGAGTAATTTACCCACCAACCAATAAAAATGAGCAATTTATTGGTGAAGTCAAAATAGTTCATGGATACTACCTAAAAAGATGAATGTCCATTGGTTGAGGTAAATTACCCACCATTCTTCTATGGGTACCCTAGTTATCACCCTATAATAATTATCCTTTGATTTATTTGTTATTATATCAGTTTTCATGATTATCCACCAAAACATTATAGTCGTTACAAAAGTTCTTGTGACGTTATACCTTCCCGAGTATATTAAACCAATACTATACATGTTAAACATATTTTTCATCGTCCTCTAGCTGTCCATGGTTAAAATCATGGCCACCACAAAAAAAAACGTATTTTTCATCATAATACTACTCTTTTCATTTTTTGAATCAATTCATTGTAATACTACAATACATACATAAAGTATAATATTTGTACCGATAAATAAATATGGAGTGGAGTTGAAATGTAAAAGTCCATGCAAGTTAGGTCTATCAGATTATGACAACAATAAATCTCAAGCAGAGAATTCTCTAGAGACTTATTGATGAATCACATTCATTTTCATACATATATTTAGATTTAAAATCGAACTTGAATGTTCAATATTTTCTACGAGAATTAGATACACGTGTTAAATAGATTTTTCATCGTAATACTACTGTTTTCATTTTTTGAATCAATTCATCGTAAAACTACTATACATACATAAAATATAATATTGCACTGATAAATAAATATGGGGAAAAGTTGAAACGTGAAAGATCACAAGTCCATGCAAGTTAGGTCTATCAGAATATGTACAACAATAAATCTTAAAGAGAAAATTCTCAACAGAGGGATTTCATTAATCAATTAGAAAATAAAAAACAAAACACGAACCAAAAGACATGTTTAAAACTAATCTTTCAGCTGTTCATTATATACAAACATAATTAAACATTAAAAAAGGACAGAAAACGAGATCTTAACTTTTACATGCCTAACAGTTAGAAGACAAATCATGGCGACAAACCGGACAAGTAGTTTTTCCTCCGAGTAACCACGAGTTGAGACACGCCGTATGAAATTCATGGCCACACACTCCAAAAGATTGAATCATCTCGCCTTTTGTGAATTCATCCATGCAAATAGGACAATCTGTGTTCTTGTCACCATCGAAACTTTTAACCGGCGGCAACGCTCTTATTGCACACCTAGCAATCTCTGCAATCGTGCCAAAAGACATATTGATCTGTTGCAAATCTACTATGTAATGCCCCCTTTCCCTCATAGACCATGCATTATTTCTATTTTCTCTCATAGACAATGCATTATTATTCTGTGCAAGAGATTCAAAAAATTCTCTCCTTTCATACGACTGTTGTATTTGTACCGTATCCACAAAATTATTATTCATTTTTCCATATTCTCTAAAGAACTGTACACATATTAACAAGAAGATCAAAGCCAATATACAAATCAAATAAATAAATGTATGCGAGCCATGCGGCAACAATGACACGGGAATGAGTAGCATGATAATTGTGAACGATACACAACCCCAATTTGCCATTGTGACATACGTAGAGAAGAAGGAATGAAAGAAAGAGACCTAAATGGTTCACCTAAGCAACTTTGAGAATGAAGAGAATTGGTTAGCGAGTAGAGTGGAGAGAAGAACAGTCACTCAGTTTGGTTATATCTGAACGTTTATGATAATCCAATTTGTTAAGGATTTCAGCAAAACTAGGATTCCTTATTTTTCTAATTTTCCGTTTAGCATAGAGACCTATTCATCCGTATATATTGCTCTCTTAGCTTTATGGATAACTACCACTATGACTATCTTCTTTGTGACTGGACCACGATGACACTGTAACAAATTTTTCTATTTTCATGTGACTAAATATAGATAAATAATCTTTTTTATTAAGATTTTTTTTTGTTGAAGATTTTAAAGGAAAAATATTTATCTTTTTATATTTTGGTTTATCTTCTTTGTATATATACCTAAATTCAATGATGACACTATAACAAATTTATCCATTTTCTTTGTACCAATTTTTTTTTTTTATATCTATTTTCTTGTGACTAAATATGGATAAATATTTTGTTTTTAAGGATTTCAAAGGAAAAATATTTATCTTTTAATTTTTTGGTTTATCTTCTTTGTATATATACCTAAATTCAATGTGGGTAATTCAAATATATCTAAATATTCGGTAAACAATCTTAAAAAAATATCAATAAACAAATAACTAACGTTGTTTCGATGATTTATGAACGAACAAACGCTCTTTTTCAATAGGCTGGGTCAATGCTCAACTTATCAGGACCCCTGAACCTAATCAGACTCATCACCTTGAGACGATTGCCTGACGCAAATCAAATGCGGGTCACTATAAATATAATGTGGATGCCTATTTCTCTCATGCACTAAACAAAGTTGGCCGCCTTGGTATGTGTATTCAGGATGATGAGGGTCGTTTTGTGTGGACTAAAACGGAGTGGCTATCATGATTACTTGATGTTTATTTTGGAGATGCACTTGGACTGTTGTCAGCTCTTCGGTGGATATGTAGCCTTCATCTGACCAATGTTGATTTTGATATGGACTCAAAGGTGGTGGTAGATAGTATCTATGATCGTACACTCAGCGTCTCAGATTTTGCATTAATTATTAATGATTGTCGACGCCTATTTTCTTTTGATTTAACAACATCTGATATGAAGTTTATTAGAAGACAAACCAATGAAGTTGTTCAGAGTTTAGCTAGAGCAGCTCCTTGTCAGGCTAGTTTCCGTATTTTCATTTGATTGTCATCTTATATCTCTGCTATTATTTTAAATGAAATGCTTTTAAGTTTTCTCTTGTAAGAAAAAACTGAATTCAATTTATTTAGCTGTACATATTACTCCCTTCGTTCCTTTTTAAGTGTCTTTTTAGGGTGAATTTTTCGTTCATATTTAACTGCCGTTTTGGTATTTTAAGGGCATGATTTGTCAATTACATATTTTGTCAATTATTCTTATATTTTTCAATAAAACTAATTAATGCTATATATTTGGAAAACTAAAATTTGTTTTTTAAAACAAAGTTTGTTTGTTTTGTTTTAAAACAAAGTTTGTTTCTTGTTATCTCAAAATTTAAACAAATTTTTTTACATATGATAATAGTTCCATGAAGAGTTAAAATTCTATAAATAACATGAGTAGTACTTGTTAAAAATTTCAAGAGATATGCACAATATTTAAAAAATTGAAAATTGTTTGTTATGAGAGAAAGATAAAACACGCAAAAAAATATGAATTTGTTGGAGAAAGAGAGTAGTAACTAACAATTGTTTGTTACATATTAATTTTATTGGAAAAATAAAGTGTGTACAATAAAATAGGAAAGTATTAGTGGATTAAAATGAGGGTATAATAGGAAGAAAGTGTGCAAAAATACACTTCGCTATTTTTGTGTTACAATTTTAAAACGACACTTAAAAAGGAACGGAGGGAGTATAGAATATTAGCAATATTTGAGTGAGCCAGTGAGGATATAGGATAATTAACCTAAAAAAAAGGATATAGGATAGATTTTGTTTTAGGGAAGGATATAGGATAGATAATTAAGAAGTATCTGAAAAAAATGATCTAAAAAGTATACAAAATTCAATGATAAGAGATTAGGATAATAATGAAACTAATAGTGAATCTAGTAAATTTTAATAAAAAGAAATACAAAATTTAATAAAAGGAAATAAAAATATAAATTTATAATTCCTGTATAAGATTTTTTCTTATAATAAAGATACGAAAACTTAACTTATTTAGTGGTTAAAAAGGACATTCCGAGAGAGACGAACTCTTTTTTTTTTCTCTTTCTCTTTTCCTTTTTCGGTAGATGATAAAAAAACTTCATTTATCTATACTATATATAAAGAAAACTACCATTTTCAGCACACTTGTGGGTTTGACTTTTCTTTATAGAAATACCCTTAATTTTAAATACAAATAACCAATTATAAAATAACACGTGGATTAGTAATCCATGTCACTAATCGTCCCCGTTAACCCTTTTTTACATCCATTAACCAAAGATCAAACTCACAAAAAACTAGCACAAAACAAAAACTCATGTTACTTTTTTATCAGCCGCTTCTATGTTGTACATCTGTGTTGTTCCCCTCAATACAACCGACAAAGATTGTCAAGTATTTTCATATCCCTTTCACAAAAAACAGTATTTCCATATTGTTTTATTATTTTATTTAAAGTTACTCTTCCTTAGCATTTGATCAATTGTAACAAACTTGAGCAAAAAATAATGGTAAAGATTGGACTTTAAATCCTCTAAAAAAAAATATTAGTAACAAACGTGAGCAAAAGATAATGTTAAATATTGGACTTTAAATCATCTAAAAAAATATTAGTAAGAAACGTGAGTAAAAAATATTGTTAAAGCTTGGACTTTAAATCCTCTAAAAAAAGATTAGTAATAAATGTGAGCAAAAATAATTTTAAAGATTGGACTATAAATCCTCAAAAAAAAGATTAGTAACAAACGTGAACAAAAAATAATGTTAGAGATTGGACTTTAAATCCTCTAAAAAAGATTAGTAACAAACATGAACAAAAAATAATGTTAAAGATTGGACTTTAAATACTCTAAAAAAATATTAGTAACAAACGTGAGCAAAAAATAATGTTAAAGATTGGACTTTAAATCCTGAAAAAAATATTAGTAACAAACGTGAACAAAATATAATGTTACAGATTGAACTTTAAATCCTGTAGAAAAAGATTGGTAACAAATGTGAGAAAAAATATTAATGTTAAAGGGCAACAATTCCGAATGTCGGAATCTATTTTCCACGACATGATTTCAACCATGGTCAATTATATGTAGCTTCATCAAGAGGAGTTTCTCAAAATTCAACAAAAGTTCTCATTAAAGAAGGCAAAATAGAATGAGAAGATGAAAACTTTATGAAAAATGTAGTTTTTAAAGATATTCTTTTATCGCAATCATAGCAATGTTTCTTTTACATAACATGTCATTTATACATTTATGTTATGATGTTACTAATTACTATTAGAATAAACTATTAGAATAAACAATAAAAGATCATTATTTTATCTTTATTTTATATGCAGGCAAACTAAAATATACTGAGTTCATAAATAATTGTTATATGTCTTGAAAATATTTTGTTTATAAATCAATATATTAATAATTTTCATTAATATTTAAAAATTTAATCAAAATTATACAAACAAATATAATAAAATAATCTATACTCATATATAAGTGAGAGTCAAACTCTAACACTAAGGTGATACCTTAACAACCCTAAAAAAAAGGTTTGACATCTTAACATGACCCCTAAAATAAACCAGATGATATCTTTTGAACAAATAATATTTTTTCTACACTTTTTCCTATATATAAATCCAACTTTGATATTTTTCCGTCATATATCCTATATATACAGAAAATACATAAGTTTGAACCGACTTCTTTCTTTCCAATTTTACTCTTCATTTAAAGTATTATATTTAATATTTTATCCATTCATAACAATGTTTAAATTATTAATAAAAAAATAGATAAATCTCATTCAAATACTTCACTACAATAGAAACGACATTAAGAATATATAAATGAAATATGGGATTTTGAGTTGAATTTTTCATTATTCCAATTATACCCTTAAACACATTTTCCTATAATAATGTTATATTGTTGGAGTCAGTTGAAATATAATAATTTATATTATTACAATATTGATGTGTAATTAAAAAAAATAAACATGATTTGTTACAATAAGTCACAAACATCTATACATTTTTTTTTAGGGAACAAACATGTAACATATAATTTTAATGAAAATCTACATTTCATAAAAAAGTATTTATAATTGACACGGTTAGCCTGTCAACCGCTAGTTTTTTCATAAAATCCTTTCAATATTTAATTGTATGTATTAACTAATTTGGTAAAATACTTGTACGCATGAATTAGAATAGGGTTTCCTTAATTATATATTTGATCCCCTAATTAATTTTCAGATTTCGTATTGATTCTCTAATTAATAAAAATTTCGTTTTGATCCCTTAATTCAATCCCCGTTTGTCAATTTGGTCTCATTGTGTTAATTTTAACTTTTTTTAGAAAAGAGAACTGTTTGATTTTGAAGATCTATAGGATCTATCAATGGACCATCACCACCTAATTTTATTTTACATTTCTTCGTCTTCTTTTCTTCTTCATCTTCGTATCATTTTCATAAATCTTTAAAAAAGAACCAGAAATAACAATTACCATCGTTAACAATATTTGGGGGTTCAGTTGCTCATTACCGCCCTGGATATTGGTATGTGCAATGCACCCAATTTCTATCTCCTCCATCAAATTTCAATTCATTTCTCCGTGAAATGTTTGCATTTTCTGCAATAAAAAAAGGGATTTTCTCTAAACGCGTTTTTCACACTATTTGCAAGTTGAGATTTAAGTAACCGGATTGATTTTTTTTTTTCAATGTCTTATTAACAAGTGTCCCGGGCACTCTTTAAGGATCCCAAATTATGTTAGTGACTTGCATGAATTTGACTTTTGTATGAAATGCATCTAGTAATTTCTGCAATAATTTGAACCTTATTGGAAAAATGATGTATGAATTATGTTAGTGACTTGCATGAATTTGTATGAAGGTATTGTTGAAAGATAACATGAATATTGCATAGTTGAAGAGTTGCTCGGTGGTGAAAATGGCTTGCATAAATTCCAAGAGTTCAGCTGTGGTGATAGCAAGGAAGGTTTGACAAAGGATTTGGCATCATTCAGCAAAAGGAATATTATGATGAATGTTCCAAGATCAGATACGAAGAAAAGAGTTGTTGGAGTTTTGGAGAAAGATTATTCATTAGATGGTATTGGCATGAAAGTTAAATTGATTGATAAGGAAGTTAATGATGGGTCCGTGTGGTTGTATGATGATCAGAATGAGAAGAAACTGGAGAAGCTTGAATTGGCGGTTGTTGTTGATTATCCGAGTTTTGGAGGACGGGTTCCTAAGGCTTTAATTTGTGGGTGTTTGTTTGGGTGGAGATGTAGTGATGAGATAATGATGATGATTTGGTGTTATTTTTGGGTTTTTTATTTTTATTTTTTAAGATTGATGAAAATGATATGAAGATGAAGAAGGAAAGGGGAAGAAGATGAAGAAATGTAAAATAAAATTAGGTGTTGATGGCCATTGTTAGATCCTATAAACCTTCAAAATCAAACGGTTCTCTTTTTTAAAAAAAGATTAAAGATTAAAATTAACAGAATGTGACCAAATTGACAAACGAAGATTGAATTAAGAGACCAAAATAAAACTTTTATTAATTAGGGAATCAATACGAAACCTGAAAATTAATTAATTAGGGGACTAAATATATAATTAACCTTTAATCGTATGTATTAACTTGGTAAAATAATTGTACGCATGAATTAGAATAGGTTTCCTTAAAAAAAAAAAACTGAGAATAGGGCAAACGGTGTCTACATTGACACATGTAGAGGGAGCAACATGCTCTTTATTACCAAGAAAATCTGCAAGCTTGTTAGCTTCTATGTAAATATGATATGATATGACGGATAGAGGTTTTCCATAAAGGAAGATGAAGAAGAGCAACTATTTCATGTGGAAGAGGTTGATGAAAATGACATTATAAAAAGTTGAGTTACCATATCAATAACTACTATGAAGTCCATCTCAAATTCTACCCAACTAAGATTAATATCTTGAGCAAGCTTGATACCTAAACGGAGAGCCCATAACTCAGCTCAAACAACATTACAAGATCCTACATTGTTACACAAACCTTTAATGAATTTTTCATTTGAATCTCTAGCTAGACCCCCACACGCATGCAGAGTTTCCAGAATATCTAATATGTGACCTATCAACATTCCAATTATCACGGTATAGGCCTATATGATTAGAAGAAAGGTTCCGTTCTAGCCAACTATGAAGACCAAGTTTAAACAACTTACTCCACATGTTCGGTTGAATGAGGTCAGTCCAAAAAGAGTTAACATCTTTACATTTTCGAAGCATATGCATAATTGAGTCGGAGATGTCATTGCATCTAGGACATGTTTCATCAGATGTCATACTGTGCTTCCTTCGTTCTTAATTTTTCATAAGTTTAGTATGAACTAATTTCCACAAAAATATATTTGTATTTATTCGGCACATGCCATCTCAAAACCGAGGTAAGAAGGGATCAAAGTCATCATGATTTGCGACCCACTGATGTAGGAGAAGATATGCTGAGTTTAAGCTGAAGACACCATCAAATGATAGATTCCAGCGGGGGAAGTCACTAGGACCCGCAATCAGTGGTTTGATTGCTGCAATTTTGTTATAAACATTTGCAGGGAGAAGCTCTTGGATAGTAGGCTAGATCCATCTGCTGGTATCACTATAATGGCTCAGAGGGAAGTTAAGGACAACATGAGACATATCATTGTGCAGAAAATTAGCAAGAGAACCTACTTCGGAACCTACTTTAGGGACTCAATTATCTTTCCAAAAGAGAGCTTCATGACAATATCAGATCACCCAAGTAAGATTGATCAACTGCACATCCTCCCAAGTATTTACAATAGCTCTCAAAGTACTAGTTGAGTTAGCCTTGTGATTGAATTTAGGCCCCATGTAAATTACCACAATACTATTCAGCCGTCATTATTTTATCCCAAAGTTTATTTAGGTTAGTAAGAAATATTTCGGACTGGTCCAAGGCCCAACACGATTAGGCTCGGGTTTGGTCAGAGATTCAAAATCATGCGATACCATGTCATGGACACGCCTAAAATTCCACTGGATTATGGTCCGGACCAACAGATCATGACCGTCCAGTCTGAATCCAATGCTACATGACCACATAGATGATCACACCTTCCTCTTCAGTGACAACTGTCCAGGTGAAGGCTTGCCAGTCAAAACCCTACTTATCCACTATATATACGCATGCTTAGCCTTGAGTCAGGTATGACACTTCTTACCCACATTTAAGTCGCACTCTCTTGAACCCCTTACTGACTTAGGTGTCGAAGCTACACCACCCCCTCCGGTGGAGAAGGACTTGCAGTGGATGGCGTAAAATTCAATCCCTCCACACAGTAGATCTCACTTCAACAAACCATCTTCCTCGGTCCAACTGGATCAAGAACACTTTACGCAAGCTTCATCGTATGAGCCTTTTCAAGCATATCACTTACAATATATAAAAACAAGATACTACCAAAATTATTTAACTACCCATACCTAATTTTCTTCCAAACTTTTCCTTTACAACTTTAGGGTTATTTTTGTCAAATCCGCTATCAAAACCCACTTTACTAAAACCCACTTTCTCACCTTTCTTTATTTAATAATAAATTTTTCTCTCTCATCTTTATTTATTTAATAATAAACTTTTCTCTCTCAATCTCACTCTCCTCTCTTATCTTTTTCTTACCAACTTTCTACATTTTTCATTTTCTCTCTTCATTTTCAACTCCATTTTCTCTACTAATTTTCAATTCGGTTTTACTAACAAGTTTTTTTTCACTTACAATATATAAAAACAAGATACTGCCAAAATTACTTAACTACCAATACCTAATTTTCTTCCAAACTTTTTCCTTTACAACTTTAGGGTTATTTTTGTCAAATCCGCTATCAAAACCCACTTTACTAAAACCCACTTTCTCACCTTTCTTTATTTAATAATAAATTTTTCTCTCTCATCTTTCTTTATTTATAATAATAAACTTTTCTCTCTCAATCTCACTCTCCTCTCTTATCTTTTTCTTACCAAACTTTCTTCATTTTTCATTTTCTCTCTTCATTTTCAACTCCATTTTCTCTACTAATTTTCAATTCGGTTTTACTAACAAGTTTTTTTTTTAGAGGAAACTAACAAGTGTTGTTGTCATAGCAGAAT
>Ga0228710_1002373_pt1 | contig 29644 bp, 12 predicted proteins | sample MedpolnodulmetaG_FD_177995 | JGI IMG/M metagenome (GOLD analysis project Ga0228710, IMG submission 177995) | Root nodule microbial communities from Medicago polymorpha collected in Santa Monica, California, United States - pink nodules | ecosystem: Host-associated > Plants > Roots > Nodule...
TATTATTATTATTATTATTATTATTATTATTATTAACCGATAAAAGGGTAAAGACAAAAACAGTTACGTAGATTGGACCATAGATAAAACTACTGAGTTGTTGCACCTTGTGGATGCTATAAATAGGGGATTATGTGATGCCAATGGGCCGCTTAGCAAATAAAATGTAGAGCGAACTTTTATGCAATAATCACTTTTTTTTTATTACGGAAAAACAATAATCACTTAGTTAATAAAAGAATTTTGTATCGGTTTTATTTTCTTTATTCAAATTAAAAAAAAAATCTTAAAAGTAGTGTTATAAATCCATTGAAATCTTTGTTATAAATCTTGAGTCTAAAAAGTCTTTTAAAAAAAGTCTTTTAAAATCTCACAGAATCAATACAATTTTACAAAGTCTTTTAAAATCTCAAAGACTTTTTCTACCAAAATAGTCTTTTAAAATCTGAATCCACTACACCCCCTTAAAGATGCTCAAATTATCACTTGGATTCGGTACTATTAATCCTAAGATATTAACGATTTACATTTTCTTTTAATTGCTCAAGAAATGTGAAACTATTTGAAGCTTCAAATTAAGCGTTTTCAATTCGAGCTAGAGATATAGTCATTTACAATGTAACATGCATGTTCAAGAGTATTATTTTGGTTTTTTGAACTCGCTGACAAAACACTCTACTATTATACATGTTGGTTTTTCCAAGGCTTCTCTCGCGTTTGTCGAAGAGGTCTACAACACAAGTAGAAGGGATCAATTTCTCATGAAGTTTTGTCTAGAATTTGAGGTTGTCAAAGGGGTTTTGTTGAATAGGAATCATGTGCCTTCTTTAAACACTTGTGTCCTTATTTTGTTGTTAAATGTTATGAGTACATTAACCCGTCCACTTTTCTTTTTTATGTTAGCAATATTTTAAATTAGTGTATTTTTTTTTACACTCTATCATTTTAAATGAATAAATATTTTACTTTTCGAAAATTAGCAAGCCCTCTTACTTGTTGAACAATAGTTTCTTCAACAATTGTATCTTAATTAATTTTAAGCAATTATTTTTACTTAGGCTTAAATATAAGAAATATTGTCACACTCTAATACATAATATCTATTAAAATTCTCAAAGCAACATCATACAACTCCGTTAAACAACAGTAATTATCATTAAGACAATGGATAATTGTTGAAATTGATCATGTAACATACGTACAATCTAACAAATGACTATGTAAGATAAAAAAAAAAACATATTCTAACACTGTAATAAACTCTTCTTATTTTTGACCCTATTATATACGCATAGTCTGAAAAAGTGACGTAGAGGTTAAATATTTTCATGATTTATTTTCTTTCATACATGTCTAGGACGTTAAAATATGGCTTTACACAAAGAAGGAAAATAAATTGGGTTAAATGGGATAGGAGACAAAAACAAAACTATGGAAAATTTGAAGAAATCGTGGCGCCATATGGCTCAGATTTTGGAGTTTGTCTCGGCAAAATCGCCGCACGAAGAAGGAAAATCGAGGCACAATTTTGCGGATAACATTAGTACTATGTTGTGTTCTAACGTTAAATCATGGCACGATTGGTGCAAATTGGGACACTATTTTCTCGAGATAAATTCATGATATAAGGCTTCATTCTTCATGTTTTGAGTAGATCAGCTTCAAAGAGAGAGAATTTTTGGGTGTCAAAGGTAGTAACTTTAGGGTTGAGTGTGTTTGGTGATGGGTTCTCTTGGGTTGGGAAACATTTGTAAACACCTTGGGTAAGTGTAATCATTGAATCTCTTGTTCTTGGGAAGAGGTTGAGAAATGAGTAGAAATTAGGTTTGTTCTTTGTGAGCTTGTTGAATCTAATTTCTTGTTACCTTTTTGTATCTCTTTGTAAAGAACTCATTGATAGTGAAGCGGAGAGATCTCTCCCCCATATTAGGTCATTGTTAGACCAAACTGGATAAACATTTTTTTTTTGTGAATCTCTTTATCTTTTGCTTGCGGTTTTGTGATTTTACACTTGTTTCCTAGATTGGATCTATGTTCCACTGTTGTTATTGTTTGAGGTTACTTTGATATTAGTTACCACTTCTCTTTTGCTCCACACATCTAAGTTTATTGAAATTAGTTTATTGTTGTTGTTTTTTTTTTCCTAGATTGGATCTATGTTCCACTGTCGTTGTTGTTTGAGGTTACTTTGATATTAGTTACCACTTCTCTTTTGGTCCACACATCTAACTTTATTGAAATTTACAACTCTATTTCCGAAGCCAAACCTTAATGAAATTAACCCCTTTCAGTCTACATTATATAAAATTTTGTCTAATTTTCAATAGTTCAAATAGGCTTTGAAATCAATTATTGTCGAAAAAGGTATAAATTTCACACTAATCATTTTATTATTCTCGAGTAAAAACAACTCACCCATATAACATTTCAACTCATCAGTCATTAATTTTGACCAAAAGCATGTGCTGACAAACGCGGAGTAAGAATGACTTGTAGAGGAGAGGCTTTGACATTGGTCAGTCCACAATGTTCAACCATATCAACTAGTCCTCCATCTGGAGTCACTATGTCAAACCCATGCAACAATGTAGCAAGTGTTATTTGCATAAGCTGAAGACCAAACGAGATTCCAGGACACATTCTTCTACCAGCACCAAATGGAATCAACTCAAAGTGTTGGCCCTTGACATCAACATCCTTGTGTGTTGTGAGAAATCTCTCTGGTCGAAACTCCAACGGATCTGAATATAATATTGGATCTCGTTGAAGTTTCGAAATGTTAGTTAGGAGACGTGTGCCAGCTGACACGTGGTATCCACCAATGGTACAATCCTCAATAGACTCATGAGGCAAACTGAGTGGTCCAGGTGGGTACAAACGCAATGTTTCCTTGATAATGGCTTGGAGATACTCCAACTTTCCCAAATCTGATTTTATTGCCATATTTTCCATACAAATTTCTGTATCTAATTCCTGAATGGCTTTGTTTAGAACTTCACGATTATTAAGAAGTAAAGATAATGACCAGGTCAATGTTCCTGCAGTAGTGTCTGTTGCCGCTAGAATTAATGCCTGCAAAATATCACAATCATCATTATATTATGAGTGATGCTAAATGGTGCGAAAATATTTCGCACAAACCACATGAAGCATCTGTTTTTATTATTCTCACCTAAGCATGTACCCACAATTAAATGCAAGTTACTAACATATCCGCACTTTATTATTCTCCCAATTATTATTTTTTTGAAGAGGCCCCAAAAAATTATTATTAATATTATTATAAATAAACTAACGGTTGATGGTGCTCCGCCTATGTCGATTTGCTCGTATTGTGTTTTTTTTTTGTAGGATGCTCGTATTGTGTTGGCGGGTGTAAATTTTGTACTTTTATATCGTAACAATCTATATTTATATTGTCCCCCTATTTTAAAATTCGACAATTTTGAAAAATAAAATTGTATCTTATACCTTAAAGATTATAGCTTATTATTATTTATCACAACTTTCTCGCTACAAATTTAATTGGAAAATAAATTTAATTAAATATATCAGTTTTATGTCATTTTATATTTATAAGATAGTTCAATCAGTACTTTATCAAGCACTAGAAATTCAATGAGTTTGTTTATCCGCTATCAATTATACACAAACTTATTAACTATCCGCTATAAAGTCATTCGTTATAAGTTATCTTATCAACTATTCGTTATTTCTAACCAAACAAATTTTAAAATTATTATTATTATTATTTAAAATAAAAATACCATATATGATTGTTTTTGACGGTGCGTACTTGCTTAGTGTCACGGGAATAACAAAGATGTAAGCTTTCCCCTCAAAAAAAGAAAAGAAAGAAAAAGATGCAAAGCTTCGTCCTTTCAAAAGAAAAGAAAAAATACATGTTTCGTGCTATATTTGCGAAAATGTTTCGCACCATGGAGCATTTTTCTTATATTATATTATACTCGGTCTGTCTTACGGTTATTGTCTTTTTAACATTTTTTTTTCTTAAAATAATTGTCACTTTACAATATCAATGCAGCATTTATTTTATTTTATTTTCACTATTATATCTTTATTTACTGAATTTCATCTAACTTAACTACTCTACTAACTACAATTAATAAGAGTGTGTTTTAATAAATGCCACTAATTTTACCATTGAAATAAACACAATTAATCATTTCCTTAATAGCCATACACAAATCTTAAACGACTAATATTGTAAGCCGGAGGGAGTACTATTAGTAACGTCGACATAAACAAAATAATCTAAGAGAGCATTTTTTTTTTTTAGCAAATAATCTATGAGAACATGATACAACTGATTTCTTTTATCTCCATCTTCTTGTGTGCTGCTCAAAATGGATAAAACATTGCAAAGTAAAAATTAAATAGTTCAATAATCACCAAAGTTGAAATTGTATTTTTGGTCAATAAAAGAAAAGGCATTCGTATACAATCTCAAAAATGTATAAGATACAATAAAAATGACACAAGTGATTAATCTAAAATAATTTAAAAGGATATTTAGAAAGAAAGAAAGAAAAAACTAAACAAAATCACAGGTCCAATAAATATTCACAGTTTTGTTTTTCGTCCCTACAAAATAAAATTTAAGTGTGAATATTTATAGGGACTAAAAATTTAAGTGTAATTTTATTTTGTGGGGATTAAAAACAAAATTATGAATATTTATAGGGACTAAAAACTTAATTAACCCTTAAAAAAAGATATTAAGAAATTTTAGCGGTCTATATTTGAAGTAATAAAATGTATTTATTTTAGAGTTTTGAAAATACTTATCAATATTTTTTTTTCAAGGAATTTATCTATATTGTTAAAACCATATGTTTTATTTTTTGGTGGTGTCTGGAGATCAAATTCCAAACCTTACGTACATTATACATTGTCTTTACCAACTGAGTCAAACTCACGTAAGAAAAACATATGTTCTAAAGGAAATATACAATGTTCTTAAATTTGAAAAAAATATTTATTGTTTAAAGATGAATTAAAAAATGATTTATTTTTCCAATTTAGAAAAGAACATGACAGACAGAATCCTATCCTATCCAAAGCGCAAAGACCAATTTGGTGATAACCAAAAGACCGTGATATCATGATATCTATGTTCCCTCCATGAAAAGAAGACACGTTTGAATATTGTTGTGTGATAATTATTCTCGCTTTAATTTATGGTTTTTGATGACTTCAAACTTTATTTTTACATTCAAACATAAATACTTTTACATTCAACTAATACGTTCCAATTTTAGGTGAGGAAATTGATATTAGTTAAAAATGAGTTGTATGTAATATAATGACTTAATTGCATGTTTGATCCCTTATGTTTATTTTAGTTTTTAAGTTGGTCCCTTATGTTTTAAAAGTTTCAAGTTGGTCCCTTACGTTTTAGAAGTTTCAAGTTGGTCCAAAACGTTACTCACGTTGAAATAAGTTAGTCCCTTCCGTCACTTAACGTTAAAAGATTTGGGTTGACAATATGAGTGATAAAACTTTAACTTATTTAGAAAATCAATTTAACACATTTGTTTAATTTTTTTTGGTTTTATTAAACTCAATATCATGTCGCGAAAGGGACTAATTTATTTCAACGTGAGCAACGTTTTGGACCAACTTGTAACTTTTAAAACGTAAGAGACCAATTTAAAACTTTTAAAACATAAGGGACCAACTTGAAAACTAAAATAAACATAAGGGATCAAACATGCAATTAAGCCTAATATAATCTATGTTTGGTTATATATCTATAAAAGTAAGTTGAGAAATGAATTTGAGTGCAAAAGTCATATTTGAAGTCATAATAAACTACACAATTTCTTGCTTAAGGTTGGAATCAACTCTAAAAAAAATCTATCAAATGAAATTTTACACTTTTAAAATTGATTTGACATCTTAAAAAGTGAAACCAAACATTCAGTAAAATCAATTTCACAAAGCCTCTGTTTGGATACGCGATTGTAATCCACATTTTTTTTCTTTTCAAAATCACACAAAAGCAGGCATTAATTCAAAGCTCACATTACCGATTTCTTAAAATCACGATAGAATTGCATTGAACACTGTGTAGATTTGCTGTTGGAAAAGTCATTCAAAACATGCTAAAAATCAATTCATTCATAATTATTTTTTTGTCATCTTAGAGGGGATACCAAACATTCATCAAAATTGTTGCTCTAAATTATGATAGCTCCTTTCTCCTAAAAAATTAGGATAATATTAAAAATGCAAAATTACATTTATCGTCCTTTAACTATTAATTTCAAATAACAATTTTGTTATTTATTCCTTTTCACGCAATTTTTATATGAATGAAGGATTATAGATTTGAACATTAAAAACTCGTATTAAAATTAAATTATTGATTTGAATCTTTAAAATTTATAGGCAAATTCATCAAAATTAAAAAAAAAAAAGAAAAAAAAGGTAAATAAATGACAGAATTGTTAACTATAATTAAGAGACAACAGAATAATTTTACATAATAAAAAACATAAAAGTATTTTAATAATTAATAGAGGAGACAAAGGTAGCAAGTGACGTACCATACAAGTAGCTTTGATTGTAGTATCAGCATCACGACCATCTAAATCTTCATCAACAGTTGAAAGAAGCACATCCATGAAATCTTGTTCACGACCAGAATTCTTGTTACGTTTGTGTTGATCAAGCCAAACACAAACAAACTCATCTAACTCTTTTGCTGTTTTCTTCATTTCCTTCTGTTTTCCATCCAAATCCAACCATCTTAAATACGGCAACGTGTCAGATATAACAAATGAACCGCTGAGATCGAAAAAGTCCCTAATCATTTTTCTTATCCTTTGATTCTCTTCCTCATCACCATCAAAACGTTTTCCCATTACTGTCCTAAAAACAACGTTAATCGCTATGTCTCCAAACCATTCTTTCATTTCCGTAATTACCTTTTCAGAGTTACCCTCGTTCTTCATCTTTAACCAAAATGAATAACTCTTTTTCATAGCTTCTTTCACCTCAGATTCCATTACATGTTTAAGCATATCCATCCGTTGAGCTGAGAGGACATGAACGGTGGCGATTTTACGCACTGTACGCCAATAAGAACCATAAGGACTGAAACCTATCATGGAAAAGTTATACCCTAAAATATCAAAGGCTGCAGATTTGGGACGTGAAGCAAAAGCTTTGTCATTTACGGTGAAACATTGTTTCGCCATTTCATAACTACTTACAACTAAGGTTTTGTGAACACCTAAACGAACCGTGAAGATGGGTCCGTACTTATCGGCTAAGTTTCCTAAGGTGACGTGAGGTGCTTGGGACCCACCTAAGAGGTGGAGGTGGCCGATTAACGGCCATGCTCCGCCACCTTCTGGTGGTGGTAGTTTCTTGGAAGCTATGCGGCTTTTATGTAGACGAAAGAGAATAAAGAGAAACAATAAGGTGGAGCATATCGTAACTGGAAGGGATTGCAGTGAGAGGAGTATATTATATGTATCCATAGTGCTGTGATATGTCATATGTACTTCTCTGTGTATAGATTTTATCAACAGAGGAAGTTCTACAAACCAGAAGAGACAATAGATTTGAGTTACCTAAAAGCGATGGAAATAGGAAGGTTACTTTTACGCGCACTAGAGATAGAAAAGTTATAACATGAGCATGAGGAAGCCGTATCAAAGTAGACCACGTAGCTAATGGTTGAAGTCTTATTCTTTTTAAATCAAACATGCTACATAATTATATAACTCCCTCCCTCCGTCCCGGATTAACTGTGTCATTTGCTCATTTCATATATATTAAGAAAAAATTATAAATGAATGAGAGAGAAAAGTGATTTTAAGTGATTTTCTTAAGTATTGATGCATTCTCTACTATCATAAATGCAAAGTGGAATAAATTGAATTAGAAGTGATGAAAGTAATATTAATTAAAGTTAGAAAGTGAAAAAAAGTAATTAATATTGTATTGAAAAGTGAAATGACTCAGTTATTTTGAAACGTTTTTCTTTTTAACAAATGACTCAGTTATTATAGGACGGAGGGAGTATTATTCTCTTTAATCAAAATACACTAAAATCATCAAAGTAATTAAAACTCAATGTCATGTGTGTATTTTCATTGATACGTTGTATATGAACACATTAAAAAACAAATAGAATCAGAGAAAAATTAGGTATTGTCAATGTCAAATATAATTAAATAATATATTTTTATGTGTGTTGAAATGATTGTAACAATCTAAAAAAAATCTCTCGAAAAACATGTGATTCTCATTCTTTAATAAAATGGATATTTGTTATTAAACCAACTTTGTATATATAAACCATTATTTACACTTGAATATAAGACAGCGTGCAATGAGCTGCTTCGCTAGACCTTTTTAGATGACAAAATCAATCCTCGTAGACACAACATTCATGGACCTAGGAGACATGACAATGTTCTGCATGACCTTTTGAACTCTATACAAAAGGTCAACAACCTTTAGTGTTAGGAAACCGTATGTGTCAAAAACAAAATGGAAATTCATCAAAAAATTGTGTGCCTTCCAAAATGGAGTATATTTGATTTGACATTAAGATATTAGTAGTATTTGTTTTTTTATTTATTTATGTGAAACCCCATCATCCAATATAGTATGCATCACAATGTCTATGTGTTATGTGAAGGATTTAAGAGTTATTTTAGTACCTAACAATATTTTATAGAGATTTTAACCCCGCAATCTGATAGTATTTTTTAATAAAAGAATAAGATGAAGCTGCACACTTGAGTGGCTGTAAATTGCATTTAGTTGATTTTCGTGGGAGAGCATTTCGCAAACTTTTTTTTTTAAGGACATTTCGCACCATTTAGCATCACTCTTTATTTATTTTAAAAGGATTAACATGTTAACTTAACTCATAAGGTTATCATAAATTTTGAATCTCTGTTCTCATTAGAAATGCATTACTTTCTCTACTAACAATATACTTCCATATTCAATCTCATTTTCAAATATAAATTAATTTGAACCGACAGTTTTTATAAAAATGTAAATTCAGCAACTAACCTTAATTATCACTTCCTTAAAAATATAAAAAAACCTTAATTAACACTTACCAGTACCTTTGTAATCTTTCTTATGTAGAAAAGGACAATTTCGAATTTATTTGTCAGTAATACAACCAATTTTTTAAAAAAGCAGGCTGTTAAAGAGAAAATAGACTGAGAATCCTTTTTCTTTTTCAACTGAGATGGATAAAAATAAAATTTTAATACATATTTAAACATAAATTACATGATCACCTTCTTTTGGCTCTTCCTCTGGTTCAAAATTTTAGACCGGTCTCTAATTTAATTTATTATGCATTAAATAATTTTAGTGAAGTTTGTGTAATGTGTTATTTAATTCACACCGTGAGACCGAAATCCCCAACTGCAACCAGTACTATTTAAGACTTTGATTACAACCTCGAACATTAATCTTGACGATAAGCTTGATCAGACAAACGTGGACTAAGAATGACTTGTAAAGGAGAGGCTTTGATGTTGGTCATTCCACTTATTTCAACCATATCTACCGGTCCTCCATCTGGAGTCACTATGTCAAATCCATGCAACAATGTAGCCAGTGTTATTTGCATAAGTTGAAGACCAAATGAGATTCCAGGACACATTCTTCTACCTGCACCAAATGGAATCAACTCGTAATGTTGGCCTTTGACATCGACATCCTTGTGTGTTGAGAGGAATCTCTCTGGTCGAAACTCCAACGGATCCGAATATAACATTGGATCTCGTTGAAGTTTCGAAAGATTGGTTAGGAGACGCGTGCCAGCTGGCACGTGGTATCCACCAATGGTACAATTTTCAATGGACTCATGAGGCAAATTCAATGGTGCGGGTGGGTATAGACGCAATGTTTCTTTGATAATGGCTTGAAGATACTCCAACTTTGTCATATCTGTTTTTATTGCCATCTTTTCCTTACCAACTTGTGTATCTAATTCATCAATTACTTTGTTTAGGACCTCACGATTGTTAAGAAGTAAAGATAGAGTCCAAGTTAATGTTCCTGCGGTAGTGTCTGTAGCTGCTAGAATTAGTGCCTGCAAAATATATTGCAATAATTTTTATATTTTTACACTCATTAATCAATTTAATTAGTTGAGAAAATTGAAAAGTATAGCATTAATAATGTCGAAACTACAAAAAGAAAACTATGAGAACATCATACAACTGTTTACTTTTTATCGTCGTCTTCTTGTGTATCTTCTCACAATTTTTATGATTTGAGGAAATTGAGTGAAAAGAACTTTAAAAGCTTGAATGAGACTAAAATTTGTTGTGAATGTGCCTTAAAATATGTGGGGTTTTAGCTTCCGGGGTGGTTGATTGGAATCATGGTAACAAGTTATAGAACTTGTGTTTTGTAAAATGGCTGAAAGTTTATCATAAGAATGTTGTAGTTTTTGGTTCTGTATGTGAGAAACAAAAAACTTTCGTTTAGAGATTGCCACCAAATGTACAGTGATCACATGTGAATTGGGAATTAAAATTTGTGTTTGTCCTGGCATCTGAAAACTTTGGTGAAATTAAAAGATTGAATTATTCTAATTTTGTATTTAATTATCTTTATTATTATATATGACTTGTGTTTTTCCAAAAAAAAACAAATTTTCTGCTCACCATCTTCGTTTTTGGGTTATAACATCTCATACGCTCATTACAATATATTCAACTTGTTATGTAACCTTTGAATATGATTCATATTAAGAAAGGATCCGTTGAATTTTAGGGATTTGTATATATGAGACAGATAAATCTTTAAGGACAGTGACAATGTGACACCTAAGATTTATGTAAGGGTGTACTACGACATTATTTGTTTTATTTATAATGAATGTTTTTTTTTAATATATTTAAGTGAAGGAAGATCCCAAAAAGTGAAAGTGCATCATGATCTATCCATTTGTTTATATAACGTCTTTTATGACTTCTTTCTTTCCTTAAAGAAACGTCTTCTATGACTTGTTATGGGGAAAAAGATTGAGACAGGAGATAGAGGATAAGATTGAATGCTACCTAAGAAGATTTTGATGTTTATGTTTACTAGTCGTAACTTAGAGATATTCAATCCTTTGTAACTTCTTAGAGATAGTGGTTATACAATCGTAACATTTTACTATATATAACAATTACATATATTTTATGATATATTAAAGGTTTATTGATAACTATAGCAGTCTCAGTTATTATGTGGAAAAAAAAAATCTTTGCAATGGTATAGAATATTATATATGTATAAACTATTTAGATTTTAATATTAAAAAATACCACGGCTTTAGTACATATATTTGAAGGGAAAAAAGTGCTATCATAAGCTACCTAATTATAACGCTTAAGCGTTGAAGCGCTATGTAAAACCACCCTTAAATAACGCTTAAATCTAAAAGTGTTAGGTAAAATTCCCTTAAGGCAGCGTTTATATGTGAAAGGGCTATAAAACCACCTTTAGATAGCGTTTTTCTTACTTTAAAGCGCTATTTAGACCTTTACCAACGCCATATGCCATATCATATAGCGCTTTTAAATAACACTATTGTATATAGATAAATTAAAAAATGAAACAATTTACAAATTTGGAAAAGGACAATACACAAAGTCATCCTTTTCTATCCAATGCCTAGACAAATTTGGAGAAAACCACATGGTCGTGCTAGCCGAAAGAGATAATGATCCACACTCATCTAGATTTCAATAGATATGGAGATAGATATGTTCCCTCCAAGAAAAGATATATACCGAATATTTTTTAAATAAAGCAAGTCTTTGAATAGTAACCGACTTATACTTTTGTTTGAAAGAATGTACCGACTTATTCATGATGGGTTACTATGGACTATAACTTATTTATTTTTTGAGGAAGTAATCAAATTAGTTTTGATTTTGTAGAAATCTTGCAAATAAGTCTTTGGTTTTATAAATATTTTTAAAAGGTCTCTTACTTTATTAAAGTTTCAAATTGAACTTTATATTTAATCATTTAGTATCAAAAGTCTTAATATTTTAACAATCAACTATCAATTTAATCCCAAAATTTATCCACATACTATCAATTTAGTCTCTATCATATTCTTTAAATAATTAATATAAGTAAAATTTATCAACGACCATTTTAAAATATTCATAAAATCATAGACCTATTTGAAAGCGTCATACAAAACTATGGATTAATTTGATCGTTTATTTATTAACTTTGTTGTTAGAGTCTACGAGAGTTGATTTTATAACTTTGTTGAGAGCCTTTGAGAGTTGATTTTAACATGAAGATAGATTTTGAATCTTTTGAATAATAATTTTTCATGACGTCAATCTTTTGATTCTAAACTTAATTTTTACATTTAAATTAGATTGTTGTATCTTCCACAACTATTTCATTATGAATAATGTTAAATATAACGAGAACATGTCTCACGAATCCTTGCCGACTGAACACCACAACACGCCCTTTTTCCACTAAATCCGAATTAAAGTGAAGACAATATTCTTGAAATTTCAAGAAAAGAAATTTTGCTTGATATAGCAGCGTTGTTTTTCTTCTTCTTTTTGATGTTTCATTGTTTTGATGTTTGGCTTTTTTCTGTTGTAGTGTTAGATTTGTTGCTAGACTTGGCTGCATTTTTTTTTTAGCCGTTTAGGTTTATTTGATTAAGGGAAATATTAAATTAAAGGCAAAGTTTAAGCTAGATGTTTCAAGTTTCTTTACTTCTTAGGGATTTCTCAAGTTTAATTTTTGTTTGGTTAGGGCTCGACCCTCTCCTGCTTTTTATTGTTTTTATGTGCATTTATAAAAAATAGAAACATTATTATTATTATTTACAGTTTTTTTTAATCAAATTTTTTTAAAATAAATAATTCTTCAAATATGATATTTGAACGTGCACCCGTGCATCACACTGGTAAATCAACTAATTGCCTAATGAAAAACATGAAATACTTTATATATTTGAAAGAGGGGACAATGGAAGCAAGTGACATACCATACAAGTAGCTTTGATTGTAGTATCAGCATCACGACCATCTAAATCTTCATCAACGGTTGAAAGCAGCACATCCATGAAATCTTGTTCACGACCAGAATTCTTGCTACGTTTGTGTTGATCAAGCCAAACACAAACAAACTCATCTAACTCTTTTGCTGTTTTCTTCATTTGTTTCTGTTTTCCATCCAAATCCAACCATCTCAAATACGGCAATGAGTCAGAAACAACAAATGAACCACTAAGATCAAAAAAATCTCTAATCATTTTTCTTATCTTTTGATTCTCTTCCTCATCACCATCAAAACGTTTTCCCATTACTGTCCTAAAAACAACGTTAATCGCTATGTCTCCAAACCATTCTTTCATTTCCGTAAATACCCTTTCAGAATTACCCTCGTTCTTCATCTTTACCCAAAAAGAATAACTCTCTTTCATAGCTTCTTTCACCTCAGATTCCATTACATGTTTAAGCATATCTATCCGTTGAGCTGAGAGGACATGAACGGTGGCGATTTTACGCACTGTACGCCAATAAGAACCATAGGGACTCAAACCAAACATGGAAGAGTTATATCCCATGATTTCAAAGGCTATAGATTTAGGACGTGATGCAAAAGCTTTGTCGTTTACGGTAAAACACTGTTTCACCATTTCATAACTGCTCACAACTAAGGTTTTGTGAACACCTAAACGAACGGTGAAGATGGGTCCATATATGTCGGCTAAGTTTCCCAAGGTGACGTGAGGTGGCTGGGACCCACCTAAGAGGTGGAGGTGGCCGATTAACGGCCATGCTCCGCCGGCTTCCGGTGGTGGTGGTGGTGTCTTTGATCCTATGCGGCTTCTATATAGACGAAAGAGAAGGAAGAGAAAGAAGAAGGTGGCGCATATTGTAACTGAAAGGGATTGCAGTGAGCGTAGTATATTATATGTATCCATATTGGTTTGATATGTCATATGTACTTCTCTGTGTATAGATTTTATCAAGAGAGAAAGTACAAACCAGAAGAGATGATAGATTGAGTTAGTTAAAAGGATCTAATATCACAATCCAATATTTATATCCTTCTCAAAGGCGTTACTTTTTTTGGGTAGCATGTATGAGAAAGACGGGTCAAAGTAGATCACATAGTTAGGTTGAAGTCTTAGGTATTTACAAATCACTGCTACCATCCAAATTATTTTCATTAGAATCATGTTTTTTTTTGTTTTTTAACAAAATTTCATATTTATAAACAAAAAATGGTGTTTCTTGCAAATTTTATGTTCGATACAAACTTTAACTTGATTTTTTAAGATATAAAGACTTTAAGGTGTGTTTGTTTCAAGTTTACCAAATTTATTTTTAGAAATTTGTATAAATACTAAGTAGCATCCTAGCTTTTGGAGGGCATACTCATTCTTTACGCTCACTGGAATCTCGCTTGGAATAGAAACAAACCTATCACGAATAGGAGAGGGAGCCCAAGACATTAATTCGAATATAAAGATGTGAATTTTATTCCAAGATATTTAAAAAAAAATATGTTTGGTTACCTTTATAATATTTCAAGGAACCTTAAAAATAGGGATTATAATAGGTGATTACTCATAATTTTATTATCATCTTCATGAGAACTTTATTTCCGCCCTTTTCTTTGGGAAAACTTTTCTATTCCCGTGAACATTTTATACTTGGGAATAAAATTTAATAAACTTGTAACAAACATATACATATGTATTTTTATGATTAATTTATTTTCAAAAATCTATAAATATAACTTGAAACAAACCCACTAGAGTGCGTTTGTTGGTTTCTTGAACTTAACTCAATTAATAATAAGGACATTGCATCATATATAAATAAAGAGTCGACGACGTCGAACATCAAGTTATTCACTTTTCTATTTTAAAAGATGAATTTCTAACTACTTTATTAAAAAAAAAGATTATTTTTGTCTAGCATACGCCATTATTGAGTTTGTTAATTTTGTATTAGTCTTTTTTATTTCGGGAAAGAATTATTAGAGTCTTAATCATTGATGGAAGATGCGTGCCAACCAAGATTACTTTCCTTTGATGTCTTTTAGTTTTTCTTAACTCCGGTAGCTGTTTATCCTACTTTTTATATGATTTATTTATGTTAAATAATTCACATATACCATTACCAACTTCATACTTTTGGAATTTATCCCTTAAAAAAAACTTTTGGAAGTTGTGGCGCTCATTATATATATATATATATATATATATATATATATATATATTTGCCTTTGATTTATAAAAAGTTGACGGTTGTCTTACACCTAGTATCAATGGATTCTGACAAGATCTTAAATTTGATCTCTATCGATGTCAATTTCAATTGTTCTATGAATATTCATCGAGACAAACTAATTTTCAACTTTTTAAAAAATAAATTGACACAATATCTAATACATAAATTCTACTTTTAATATAATAACATGTGCTCTAATGGTACATGTTGACATTTTCTATATTAAAATAAATAAATTTAGAGTGAAGACTCAAAGTGCCCTCTCACAAACAAACAAAAAACACATTCAAGTTAGTTTTCATAATAAAAAAACGGTAACGCTAACAAGCGTCATAAAAACATGCCTTAAGGAATTTAAAAAAAATGCTTAAAATAGCATTTTTCTTAAACATTTGAAACATTGACTACACGTCTTTCAGAATATTCTTTAAAAAAATCTTCCAAGATATTATTACTGTATACAATTATTGCAATTCATGTTTCGACCTTAGTCGTTGTTGGTGGAGAGCACTTGTACTCTCCTATTTTGCAACAATGATCTCTTCCATAATGATGTAATATCTTACTCGCTTTTGTAGCTCATTGATTTTCTCGGAGGGTAGCCTTACCAACGAAATAGTGAATGGTTCAATTTTGAGACCAAACACTAATATGTGGAGGGCCTCGAGTGGAGTGAGGTCTTTGATTTGAGACATCTCTTCATTGAAGTGGTCCATGAATGAACTTGGGTACTCGGTTGGTTTTTGCCTAAGTCCCCCTAAACATGTCGAGCTCTTTTGAGTTATACTGCTCATAGTGGAACTAGCTACAACATTTTTGCTAATTACTTCCATGATTTAGCAACCATTCTCGGAAGGTGTGTAAAACTACCATAGAGCAGCTCACTTCAAAGCGCAGGGGAATACAACACATTTGATGGGGACGGAAACCCTTTGTATCTTCATCATGGCATTAAAGGAGGAAAGGTGCTCATGTGGGTAAGTCTTCTCGTGTTAGTCTTCCATAGATGGAAGCATGAAACACCTCAATATAGGTTCTTCATTGAGTTCCCTGAAAAAAGGGAGCTACATTATGTATTCCTTTTGTCTCTTCCTCCGAGGAAGACCTCGCAAAGAGGCTTTACTTTTCCATATTGAATTGACAATAATGTCATAGTTATCACAACAATGTCATATGGCTCTGACTATGTTGATTTCGTTAAGATGGTATAAGGCTCCAACTGTTTTCGCGTACGAATGATGTTAGGTCGCTTTCCTTTGAGTCTTTTTCACTATGGCGGGCTGGTGAACATGTACGACTAGAGGGGAATCTCTTATATTCTTGTTTTTCCTTCTAGGAGAATTTTGGAGTTTGGATCCTTATATGTTGTCATTGTTGGCAGGTCATATGGTTTCATCGTTATCATTCGTTGTATCAAGATTATGATGTCAGGGTTTTGTTTTGGAGTTCCTTGGTGGAATTTGGCTTATTGTTCTTGACATCATGTGGAGCCTTGAGGCTTAGGGATATATTCTACCAAGGCCCCGCAGTGGGCAGCAACATTCTTGTATGAACGATTGGGGTATACCTTCTAATTGGGGGTTGTAGTACTTACGTCGGGGGTTTGATATGTCGCAAATGTTTTTGTGATATTTCTCTGAATAGGGGGTGCCTGTAAAAGACATTTTGCTGTCAAAGTAAAGTGATGTGCTAGAAGGTAGCAAGAGTGTGTACAATGAGCAAGGTGATCATACCTATGTGCGAAACGCATATTGATAATGATGGTGCACTCCTTGTTGTTGTTATCCTTGCTCATGTGATTTGGTTCAGTTTGTTATGGATGTAATTCAATTTGATTTGAGTAATTGGTTTTGAGATAGTATGGGGATCCTATCCGATTTGAATGAGCTCCTTATTAGAAGGAAAATATGATCAAGTCTTATCAGGTATGTTTGCCATTTTTCTAATAGATTTTCTTGTTAGATAACTTAAAAGGACAATTGGGTCAGGCATTTTGAGCCAATACCATGGCAACATTCAATCAATAAGTCGATTGACATAGACATAAAATAAATTAAATATATCTACCATGATAGTGACATGGCAACCTAGCAATCTCTTCGATCTCTAGCTCTTTAAGTGCTTGTTGAGAGAGCTAATCAATCTTAGTTATGTTAGTTGTTAGTTAGCAGCAGTTAGAGCTAGTTACTATGAAGTCTAAATACTTCAAAATGAATGACGTATCGGTATCTAATATGTATCATGCACCGTTACCTGCCTGATACATTCCGATACGTATCATGAGAGTATTTGAAGATTAAATTTTATTTTTTAAAAAAACAATTGTCCGACACTTTTCAGATACATCGGGGATACACGCAAGATACATGATGTTTCTATTGTTTTTGGGATATATGTAATTGACTAAGTAATTATGTTCTCCTTTTGGGATATACCATATATGTAATTGACTAATTGTCACTTTCTTTATTATCAATATTACTTATATTTATATTTTTGTTGTTGTCTGCGTTTGGTTTGTGTTTTTTTTGTTTGTTTAAGAACATTGTTATTATTGATAGTCGTGTCAAGATAGTTTTATTGTTGTGCCTTATCGTTGTTTTATGTTTGTTTAGTTGAGATTTGGCGTCTATTTTTTGGGTAGCATTTTGGTGACTTTAGTGTATTTTAGATGAGAGAGAATGATAGATTAGTGATTAAAATAAATTATTTTGATGAGAGAGAATTATTGGTTAGGAGAGAGATAGAGACAAAGTCACCAAACTCAAAGTCACCGAAGTGCTACCCCTATTTTTTTGCTTTTGAGTTTTATTCCATAGATTGTATTGGGTTTTAATCTGTAGTTTAAATTTAATTTTTTTATTATAGTATCTCGATCGTATCGTATACTAAATTTTAAAAAAAATATGTATCAATTTATCGGTGTCGTATCCTATCAGATATCTGGGTTTCATTGCCTAGGTATAACATTCAGATTTGTTAGTTAACCTTGTGCTTTGGTGAGTGATATCCAATATTAGACTTATCACTAACATATACATTATGTCCAATCACTAGTATTGGATATCACTCATATTGCATATTAACCACCAATGCACAAGGCTAACAAGTATAATACATACATGTGTTTTGTTTGTATCCAATCACCAATTTAATAATAAGAAGCCTATTTTGTGTGTGATTCTCCAAGTGTTAGTGTGAGTGTATTAATGTGATCATCCTAATGCCATATATGAGCACTCTGATGATATCATACTATCTTATGAGATATATTTTTTTGGACACAAACACAAATAAATGTATTTGAGCACACGCACAAAACCATAAAAAAAAATGAAATTGGATAATGTCAATTGATATGACAAAATACTTTTTCTTAAAAAATATTCATTTCATGTGAAGGTGTGCCCAACAATATATATTTGACATCTGAAATATTATTTTCCAACATAATTTTGACTCAAAATTGACGTGTTTCATGTGAAGGATTAATATTTTGATGAGGATTAATAAATTATTCAATATATATTTTCTACTATCTTATTCTCACATCCCAACGTTCTGACCTCTCTCTAATAGTTGGATTCAACTTTCAATGAGTCTTGGTTCAATCTTGAGTGAACACACAATTGAAAGGAGTTAAAATTCTCTCCATTTAAACTCTTCTCAATTTCTTTAATTTAGAGAGATAAAGACAACAAAAAAAATTTAAAATAATTAATAATAGTAGAACTTATTTAATAATATAATTCATCCTCTATTTTTTTGTGTCCATCTCTTTTCTAATGGGTGCGCAAGATGAGTTCTAATGGAGACTTCCCAACATAGCCGCCAAAGTTAAATGACAAGAATATTCTTAATCGAAACTTGTCATCTCAACTCGAGCCTACTTTGTGGCCACAAATTCACTTACTATAGGACTAACTAGTAAAAAATTTTGAAAAAATCTTTTAATTTTTTGTACCATTATTTTATTTTATTTTATTTTGAGGAAACCATTAATTTCATGTATCGAATTAAAAGATTTTGTTAAGGAAATGAAGTGATTTAAAAGAATATTGGGTTCGTTTTTTAGGGATTAGGGTTCGAACTCTAGACACTCACTTGTCCACAATTTAATTATGTGAACTCTAACTATATTTGACCAAAAAAAAAAGATGACAAATTTTTAAAGACAAATCTTATATTATTTAAAAAAAAAAAAAAAAAGATATCTAATGTAAATTCTTCATGCTCCTTCTAGTGTAGTGAATAAAATCATTAATCCTTTTATATGTTATCCATAAGGCCATTGAACACGTCAATTTTGAGTTGGATTCAATGAATCAATTGGCTAACATAAAACATATTCAGAAGAGCCAAGTTAAATACAAAGTTGCTATTTTGATTTAGTTTGTAGGAGTTTGGTAAAAAAAAATTCAACTTCTTGGCAGAGTTTGATAGATGTACTCGAGTAGTTACTCCCAGGGCCGGTCCTAGGCATAGACCGGGGTGCGACGGCCTAGGGTCCTTGCCGGTAAGGGGCCCTAAAAAAAATTACGATAGGGGGTGTATATAGAAATATTTTAATTTCTCAGCGGTGTGTATACCAAAGTTTACTGAAAGGCCCCCAAACATGTTGAAAGGTTGTGCTGAAGCCTGTTAATCTTTATGACCCTTTTGTCTCAATTTGCTATATATACCCTCTTTTATACAAAGATTTCTATAAATACTCTCCCTATAAATTTTTTAGTTTTCTTAATAATATGCCAAAAAAATTATTATTGAATAAATTTGTGATATTTTTTGGGGCCCTTTATTTCTAATAATGTGTCTCACTAATATTAAATATATTGGTCATATTTATTATCCAAGAAATTGAGAATTTCATAACAAAACAAATTATATTTTAGTTGAAAATAAGCCTAGTAGAGAAATGAATCTTAACGTGGTCTTTCAAATGTTCCAAAAAATTAAATTATATCATTTTACTAAATCATGTGAGACAAATTTAGGATCATGTAGCCCGCTCATCTTTTTTTTTATTTTTGTTCTTTTTTGGTAGTAAAAAGCGGGGGAAAACAAAAAGAAGACCTGATAAAATCACAACAATGAGCTAAAAAATATTATGATGTATTATGTAAGGAACCCTTTTCTCATATTATGCCTAAGGTCTGTAAAACCCTAGGAACGGCCCTGGTTACTGCATTATTAATTTTTTTTGGATAAATATTTACTGCATTTCTGATTGCTTATGTTATAGGTGGATTTTAGCTTGGGAAAGGAAAGTTGTTTCCCATGATGGGAAACGCTAAGCATGACCATAGATATATTAACTTTATACTCCAACGGTTGAGATTGTTTACTTGGTAATTGCAATGACTTTTTGATGGAACATTAAAAAAAAAATATGACCCCACCAATTCATTAAATAACATTTTCATTTTTCTGCAGAACTGGGACTTTTACAATAAGTTATTGGGCTTTCTGCAGTGTATGATTATCCAATTCAAATAGCTCTAGTCATTGTTTGTTAGGGGATAAACCAAGATTTAAGCCTGGTCATATACATATATTAAAACCAGTGATATACTGTGAGAGGATTTAATATTTAAACCAGTAATATCTAAACACAAAACAATTCATAGAACAAAATCTTTTATTTTAATTATTTAAAACTCAGATATAGTAACAGATCCAAACCTCACATCATTAACATCAAAACCCACAAAAACCCACACACACACACACACACACAGAGAGAGAGAAGAAACATTGTTGAATCAGAGTTCCTTTCGGAATAAATCCATAGCTTCTCATCACCATACGAGATTTTACGATTTTGTTCTCAAACTCAAATTTCAGCTGTCACACTTTATTTTCACGCAAATTTTTTTTTGAAACTTTATAGATTGAAAGAGGAAACTACCGATCTTGTTTCCAGAAACAAGACTGAAATTATTCGTATGGATTTTTGTTTTAATATCAATGAAGGTGTGAGAAAAAATACATACATATTAAAATATTGGGAAGTGAAGGTAAGAAGAGGAAGGAGATTAAGGCGTGAAACAAGGGAGGTTAAAAAAATGTTATTAATTGAGCAATTAAGTAAATGTTATTAAATTCTGTCAAAAAAAAAAAGTAAATGTTATTAAATTGTTAAAGTAATTTGTGTGGTCATGATAAAACTAGGGAGGTTAATCAGTAAAGGGACATAAAATATTAAAATATAAGAGCTTCAGTTTTTTTGTTTGGGCTCAACAAGTTGCAACTGCCACTTGTCCTTCAAAACCAGCCCTTTCCCATGGTGGGAAACAACATTCCATTCTCAGGTTAAACCTCACTTATGTTATAGATGAATTGATAAAATGTGCAAAGTTTCATAAAATTCAAAATATGAATAACTTTTCATACACACACTAGAAAACGCTCCAAGAATCATCAAGATTCACAGCCAATTTATTCGTTACAAAAGAAATCACAATTTTTAGTCCTGTAATATTTTCCTTTCCTTTAGCATATTAGTGGCCAAAAATACTTACAAAATGTTGATGAAAAGATATGAGCATTTTGGAATCTTCACAAGGACCACACAACAGTTTGTCACACTAATAAGAAATCTAATCTCTTTTTCTCCCTGCCTAAGTCTAAGAGGATCCTAGAAAGACTCGTAAAATATAAACGTAAAACAAACACTCACCCCAACCACCTAAACACATGATACCGCATAGGGTACTGCTATTTATCGCGACTAAATTAGTCGCGAATAAATCACGAAAATTAACATTGTATGATTTTAATTCTGAAAACATGATTATAATCAACCCCAAAGTAAGCCTGTCACACAATGACACTATCCACTTTGATTTTCTTCCTTGTGCCAGCACCACAGTCGGTTATCCTAAAGCTTTTCTCCACCTACTCTGTGTTGGTCAAACATAATGCATATAAGCTTAGAATCCATTTTTATAGTTTTTTTTTTTTACAATAAACAATGGTTATTGTTACTCAAATATTTTTCCCATTGTGACATAGAATTGATGGACTATTTTGTTGTATCTGTTTGAAAAACGCCATTCGTGAGTTTTCCGTGATAAATATATTCGTGACATTAAGCAATATCCTATTATATATGGTCCAAAAAAGAACATCTAATTAAAAAGTGACAAGCCGACTCTAAAGGCTCATTTATAGAGGGTAAAAATGTTCAAAAAAGTTTTTACAATAATTAAAAAGCGTGATCTTCTTTTATAGAGATTAAAATCAAAATTTTGAATATTCATAAGAATCATTTACTTTATTAATCCAAAAAATATATGATTAACATTTCATCAATCAACTTTAAATCAACTTTAAATTTAACACATAAGTATATTTTATATATTGTTTATAGAATTACACAGTTGTCAATGTCGGCTTTGTTAAACTCCAATAGTCTGAAATAGAACGAAGTTACAACAAACATGTGAAAATGAAAATTTGGCTGAAACAACAGAAAAATTATTTTGTTAATTTTGAGTAGGAGAAACAGATCACCGAAATGCAGGGTATATTTGATATGTCACACACCATCATATTCATATGCTACTAGTTCCTTGAATTTTTCTTACTTTTGCTAATCTTTATTAGCAAGGGATCAAAAAGTGAGGGTATGCAAATGCCACATTTTGAGGTATCATCAGAACAAGTACCATTTTGTAATGGTTTCTTCTCTCTTTCTTCAAATCTTAATGTTTTTGGGAAGTATAAACGTCTCTTTTCACCTGCTCTTATGCCAATTAGATGCCCAAGGGATACACTGTTGTCTTTAAAGAATGATGCTGTTGACTGGTTGTTCCATCACAAGAAAGGTGTTAGAAATTAAGAGAAATTTATTAACATGTCCTCTCATTAGTACTTTGTGAAGTTGGTAATTTCCACATTTTGATGTCTACATTAGCTCAATGCTAAAAATCCAAACCACTATTTTAGGTAAAAACAGGAAAGAGAATTCAGCTATATGTGGTTTGCATCAATCTTTTAAAAATTTAATAGGTGATCGAGCCAAATAGACATCTAGGTCATGGTTTCATCGAGTCAGTTGTGGTCGAACTTGTAACAAATAAATAATAAAAAAAATCTATAAAAAATAAAAAATTCAATTCACACAATTGCAGTTCAACCTATAGTTTAACTCTGGCACAATCCGGTTCAACTAGGTTTCCATGAAACCGAAGAAAATAACAATCAATTCGGTTCAACTAGGTTGCCATGTAACCGAAGAAAAAAACAACCGACAAATTAGCCGGTTTTGTCTGATCAAGCCTTATAATATCAAAGTATAAGAAGAAAATTACCAACAGTGGGAAAATAGATTACCTCGGTATCAAGGTTGGAGGAGGAGAGTGAGGAAAAACTAGTAGAAGGAATATGCAGTGACAATGAGTATGGCTCTACTGGAGCAGCTGGTAGTGATTCCACAACTCTTAGTCTCATATTCAGAAAACCAAGACCCAATGGCCACCCATTAGGCATCTCATCATTCTGTGAAGAATAGATAGCAGTAAAAAACATGTTATGATTCAATATGAGACTAACTACAAAAGAAAAATGCAATATTATTATTAAATAAAATAGGATTGTATATATAACATATGATTCAATGGTTTGTACTATGTATGGACTAGCTCATTTCTCCATATATTCCCAGATCTATTTTTCACACTCAATAGTACATCTTCAACTTATTTCTTTGTTTAATGTTATGTTCCTTATCGACTATGAATTTGGCCCACATCATGTGCCTCTGCTAGATTTCTATCAATTATTAAATATCTTGTTTATAAACTATAGGAAGTCAAAATATATAGTAGATTCATTGTTCCAGTGGGATCACAAACATTTGAGTGAAAATGTAAGAATTGGATATGCCACTTTCGTAGCTTTAACTTACCAAAATTAACAAATAATAATCTATGATAGGGGACCATAAGTACTTGTTACCCCCCATCTTTTCTAGATACCACCACATAGTACATGACATGTTGATATTATTACAACTGGTCTTTCACTTTATACCACATTCTTACAATTAACTTCAGACAACAAACTTTGATGGATTTTAATGAAATGTTAATTCACACACCCACCTATATTTCATAAGTCATAACTATCTATAATGGGCCCCTAACAAGTGGGTCCTTTCTTTCAAGTAAGTTCATCTGGAAAGTACAATTTTTTTTCAGTGTACACATTGATAGATATACTTTTTTATTCCTGCATGCCAGTATATCTGGAAATTGCAATTTAACTTACATAATTAACTGCATTGCAAAATGTGATGAACATTACTGTCAGCTAATAATTCCTAAATATATTCAATCCTAAAAATTAAATAACAAAAAGCTCACATAACATAATAACATCAGATTAATTATCACTAGCAAGATTAATTACATGCAAATTAGAAAAAACCAAATCAAATAGATGCCTCACAAACAGATTCTTTTATAGTAGAGTGGATCAAAAGGAAAAACAAACTTCAAAATATCATTTGAAATATTACATAATAACCACACACAGAAAGCAAAAGAGAGGCGCACACATTAAGTTTTAATTCCTGTTTACAATAACACTTCAATGTCCAAACATGTTGACATTTATTAATCAAAAGCAGTAACATGCTGAGAAAGAAGTCTTGATTTTTTGGCAGTCTCAACCCAACACTAATATACATACATTATGATCATAAACCATGGAGAATTAATGCAAGATGGAAAATGGAGAAAGAAGACATACTATGACTGTGTTGTTAAGTTCTTATTTGCAGAGAATATAATAGCGTCAAAAGTTTCAGAATTATTACCTGTGAAATCACCATGGTGTTTTTGTGGGCACTACCTAGAAAGAAGTTGATAGCAAAATGATGATCATGGAGAAAGAAAAAAAAGCAATTGAAAAATCTTATTCTGAGAGAGAGTGAGAAACCAATTGAGAATTTACGTGTCTCCTAACTAGTATAGTAGTAGTATTAATTCTTACTTAAACGTTACACATTTAACATTCAGGGTCCCACCGTCCTGTTAATTTAAAAATGAATTTACTCACCAAATTTTTTTGTCTATTAATTAATTAATTAATGAAGCTGTTTATTGGATTTGCTAACCGGGAGTACTAATTTTTTTATGAGGTTAAAATAATAATGTCTAAAACACGTGTTTAATGAAATTAAACACCATTCGATTACTATTATAAAAAAAAACTACATTTTAAATTCATTCAATTAATTATGTACGAGGTTTTTATTATAAACTACGTATATCATTTAATAGATGAATCTAAAATAAATAATAATTTTTGTTTATAACAGTAACAAGATGATGTATGTCTTATTTCATAAAAAATAATCATTTTGGGTTGTGTTTGTTTCAAGTTTACAAAATTTATTCCTAGGAATAACATTCATTGGAATATAAAGATGAGAATTTTATTCTAAGGTATTTAGGAAAAATATGTTTGGTTAACTTTATAATATTCCGTGGAACCATAAGAATAGGGATTATAATAGGTAACTATATAAGAATTTATTCGCATCTCCATGGAAACTTTATCCCCACCCTTTTCCTTGGGAAAATTTTTCTATTCCCAGAAACATTTTATACGCGGGAATAAAATTTAGTAAACTTGTAATAAACATAGGCATATGGATTTCTATCATTTTATTTTCAAGAATCAACAAATATAACTTGAAACAAACACACCGGTAATTTTATTTGAACTTAGTCCATTTGTAACTTTAAAGTTTTATTTGAACTAGTTTTATTTTAAGTCCATTTGTAACTTTAAAATTAAAAATTGTTAATCGTTAAGTGGAATAAAACAAGTCCCCAATCTCTTCTAATATTTTATTTTTCCTATTTCTTCGAAAAATGTTCATCCTTCACTTATAGTTCGTTCTGTTCTAATAGACATCCTTCAAATGTATTAAAAATTTGGAAAAAAAATCAAGTGTACCTATAGCCGCACTATGCCGGATGATGGATCGGTTTTGTTGCTAATTAATAAAGTTTTTCTACCAAAAAGTATAAACAAAGTTGTGCTTCATGAGGACAATGCAACAAGAGCATAATTTTAAAGCAATAACATAGAAATGTTCAATTCCAAAAAAAGAATTAAAGTTCGAATCTGAAAAAAAAGAAAAAGAATTTAGTTTAAAGGAATGTAGGCGTAATTTGCCCAATTGAAAATATATGCTACTATCTTCATGAGCATAGTTCAATTAGTACTATTTCCATAAACATAACTCGATTGGTAGGGACAATTCATTGTAATATACAAAGGGACGAGGTTGGAACCTTAGGGGAATGGATCCTCTCAAATAGAAATGCCTCCAATTTTCTGTAGTGCCTAATTATTCACCTTTAATTATACTCTCTCCTTTTTATTATTATCACAAACACATTCTCTCACCTATTTAATGGAGGATTAATGGAGGACTAAGATTACACATGAGAGAAAAATATTGGAGACAATCTCCTCCCGAACTTCAGAGATGAAAAATACTTACTTAGATACAAGGGTTTGAGCCCTGAATTTAGACACACATACACAATTGAGAAAAAGTAGAAAGAGAAAATAATTAAATAATATTTATTTTTTAAATAATGAAATAAAATGTATTTTTATGTTTGTGTGCCTAAGTAGCGTGTCCAAAAACTTGTGACTATGCAAGACTTTCTCACTCAGACACTTCACTTATTCAATTTAAAGGTGAATTCTAACTGTTAGACTAAACAAATATACTCCCTCTGTCCCAAATTATAAGAAAAAAAACTCATTTTATTTGTCCCAAATTATAAGCAAAAATGACCAACTTTTATCATATATAATTATGTTTTTTTTAAAAATTATCTTTTCCAAAGGAAAATTAAAAGCAAAGTGCATTCAATTTGCTCCCTTTTTCATTTTCTCTATAATCAACTACCAATAAAAATTGTTTTTACATCTTCCTATAAAACTTATTTCAAAGATAACACAAAAAACTAGGTTACAAACTACAATGTTTTAGTTTTTTTAATAAGTGTGATTTTTTTTTTTGTTGCTTATAATATGGGACGGAGGGAGTATGTATGTTGTCCAATAGTCAATGGGCAAATGAATATAAAAATCTTTACTAATTTACATTGTTAATTAAAAGATTTTTATTTTGTTTTGAGTATGTTAATTAAAAGATGGTAATTAATGTCAAAAATCACAAATAAGAGAAGAGTTCAGGGTCTAAGTTTTGATTCTCTTCGATATCAATTTCAGTGGGTTGATTGGTGTTCTTGAAAAACAAACAATAGAGGAGACAAACATATATTAAAAAGAAGAATTTAATTAGTATACTCTGTCGGTGTACAATTATTTTAGGGTTAATAGTGTTTTACCCCTTGTAATATAGGTTATTTCCGGGTTTATCCCCTGTAAAAATTTTGTTTTGGTTTTCGTCCCTGTAAAATTATTTTTTTTTCCAAAATACCCCCTAATAGGCCATTCAAAATCCAAAATTTCTGGAAAAATATTCTGAAAATGGCCTATTAGGGGATATTCAGGAAAAAAATAATTTTACAAGGACGAAAACCAAAACAATTTTTTTACAATGGTTAATCCCAGAAATGACCTATATTACAGGGGGTAAACACTGTTAACCCATTATTTTACTAATGCATATAATGATGTGTTGTCACTTCAATTAAATAAATATGAAAATACACGAGTTATCATATTCATTAATTGATGTGGTCACACATCATTGAATGCCTTAAAAAAAAAATTACTTTATTATTTTATACATATATAAAATAATTATACATTAATAGAGTATATTAATTAAACTCACAAGAAAATTGGTTTCAATGTTAATTTTGTGCCATAATTTTTTTTTAACAAACAAAAATTATATATATTAACAACGGTGATTTACCCCGCACAAGGCGTGCAAGGGGGAATCGCGAAAGAGTATGTACAATATAGGTGCTAAATGGAGCACAACACGGCCAAAAGAACAAAAGAGGTGAATAAATTACAATTACAAGTGGACGCCTGATGACACTAGGTCATATAGCACTTTTGTTATAGTTTTTATGTAATTTTGGTTGAGTTCAGGTGATTATGCATGAGTTAGAAGTTGCAAAAAGATTGATTTTTTATGCTGAAACAAAGGAGAAATCGTGCTCCGATTTCTAGCATCGGGCTACAATTTTTCTGCAACTTTGAGACATTTTGTCTCGTAAAAAATCGTGCTCCGATGGGACAAAATCGGGCTACGATTTGGCAGACGCTCCAGTTGAGTTTTGAGTTTAATGAAGCCATCGTGCTCCGATTTACAGCATCGGAGTACGATTTTAGCGTTTTTGGGAATTTTCCTATAAAAGGGAAGTTGTTTTCTGAAGGAAAGGGATGGAATTTTGGAGAAAGAAACTGAATTTTGGAGCTGGAGATCTGTAGAGAAGGTGAGAGACCATCAAAACTCATATCTGGTTACCAATTTCATGTAATGAATCCTTCTTTCATATTATTTATTTGTGCTTTAGCCATGATTAGCTAGATCCTTTGTTATTAGGTCAAGAGATGATTATGTTCTAATGCCTGTTTATGTAACCTGTAATTCTTAATCTTTATGAATGCCATTCTAGTTTATTCAGTATAAATCGTTCTTAATGCTTTTATGATTCTGACCCAATATAATTGATTCAAGAGTTTATATGACTATTGACACCAGCGTGTAACTCGAAAATATCTATACTGTTCAATCTAACGGACAATCTAGGGATGAAACGTTGTTAGGTTGTGATAATTGAATTAACGGACTTAAAACCTTTGATGATTATAGGTTCACCTAAGGGATTAGGGAATTATAATTAGAAAAGAGGGCTTAGGATCAAGGGATTGATCTAAGCTATTTTGTTAATTTGTCGTTAACTTTATAGCATTCGTAGACTTAAGAAACAGGTTGCTAATGAGCGATGAATAGATGAATCGAATGACCTAGTCACCTCTCCATATTATTTCTTAAACCAATTTTTCCTTAACCATTTTATTTTAATTTGCAAATCAAACCAATTGCCTCAATGCACCCCCCATTTTACAAACATCCTTAATAATAATGACATTCTTGAGTAGAAGTTGAAACAGTCCCTGTGGATACGAATCTTATAAATTTTATTACTTCAATATGAGTTAGTAAACTTGCTAATTTTCTATCAACGCCCATACAGAGGAGCGTAATACAAAATTAGCAAGTGTACTAACTTATATCGAAGTAATAAAATTTATAAGATTCGTATCCACAGGGACTGTTTCAACTTCTACTCGGGAATGTCATTATTATTAAGGATGTTGTAAAATGG
>Ga0228710_1002375_pt1 | contig 29636 bp, 13 predicted proteins | sample MedpolnodulmetaG_FD_177995 | JGI IMG/M metagenome (GOLD analysis project Ga0228710, IMG submission 177995) | Root nodule microbial communities from Medicago polymorpha collected in Santa Monica, California, United States - pink nodules | ecosystem: Host-associated > Plants > Roots > Nodule...
TTTAAAAAAAAAAAAAAAATAAAAATATATATAAAAAAAATATATAAAATTTAAAAAAAAATTTTTTTTTTTTTTTTAAAAAAAAAAAAAAAAAACTACATTTCATGTTAGGGAAAAAAGAATGAAATTTGGTTTAATTAAAAAATTAAGAAAACATGAATAAAAGCAAAGAGAAGAAAGTGAGGGGTTATGTTATCCTCATTTGGTAAATGAAAGAGAGTTAGACATAAATGGACCCTTTTCTTCTTTAAGACCAAATGAGGAAAGTGAATGTATTTAGGAAAGAAAGATTTCGTGCACTAGCTGACTGTGTTGGAAGACAAGACTAGATTGATTTATGATCTAAATTTAGAAACTCATTCTAGTGGGTGAAAGAACACCAAATCGAGAAAACTGTCATGTCTCTTTTCCTCTAATTTCCAGTACATACATGACATGAAATATTTCAAAAGTACATCACAAATTAACAAAAATATAGAAATATGTGGAAAAATAAAATCAACGGAATTAATTAATGTGACAGTGAGATTAATGTATGTCTTTATCTGTCTTTACGGTGAGAATTGAAGCTAAGCAACAACTGAGTGTGAACTGTGAAGAGGAAGATGAGATTTAGACAGTAGAATTATTTAATGAGGAACAAAATAAAAACAAAAAAAACACAGTTATTATTCAGTACTTATCTGACAAGAGAAGACACAAGATCAAATAATGGAATCAAACCAACCAAGTTCTTTATCTATTGTTGATCGATGGGATAGATAAAAAAATTAAAAAATAATGCAATAATTTTCGTAGATCAAAATCTCATTCTCATTTCTTACTTATTTCATTAAAAAATTAATACAAAAATTCTTAGACCAAAATCTCATTCTCATTCCTCACCCATTTCATGAAGAAAAAAAAAACTAGAGTAATATTAATACTATAATAAAATTAACAAAAAATAAAAAAATGAAAAATATCCCTTCCCAGTTCCCAAAAACCAGTAACTGTGGAAATTCCCAAGACCCAAAAAACATACGACTGGTCACACAAATCACAAAGTCACAGAAGAACTAAAAAAAGAGAAGAAAGAGTGATTGATGATGATGATGATGCTGATAGTTTACTCTTCTCTACTACACTTATTAATGGCAAAAACAATAATAAAGAGAAAAAGAAAAAGAAAAAAAAACCTGAGTGAGCAATGCAAGCTGTTCAACTCCAAAGTATCTAGCGGCTGCAAGAGTATCAAGAGCAAGATCAACGGCTGAGGTACAATGTGTATGCCAACAACCACGGTCACCACAATTAGGCCTAGGTTCATGTTTCTGAGGAACAATAGAAACTTGTCCACTGTACAGAAACTGAAGCATCAACAAGAAAACCTCATAACCAACTGAGTTAACAGGTATAACACCAGACCTAGCTGAACCGGATGGGTTGACTCGGTTTTCTGATGGGTCTAATCCAGAAGGTGGGTCTGGCCCACAAAAGAATTTTCTGAAGAAGAGACTTCTTGCTGCTAAGATGCATCTGTGTGCGTGGACTAAACGTCCTTCTACGCTGAAAACAACGTCGCTGAACGCTTGTCCGTTGATGAGAAGGTTTAAGTAATCTAAAGAAAGAGATCTTAGTGAGTCTTCAAGGGACATGATTGTTTAGGGTTATGTTTTTATGGATTGAAAGAGAGAGAGGTTTGGTTCATATGTTTATGATGATGATGATGATGATGTTACTGTTGTTGTTTGTTTTTGTTATTGTTGATGTGTTGATGATGATGATGATGGTAGAAAGAAAGAAAGAAAGGAAAGGTTACTGTGATTGTTGTTTTTTGAGGGATTCTTATATATGGAGGGGTATACCTGTTGGGATGGGAAATGTGATAGGAGATATTTTGGAGAGAGAAAGAGAGGGTTGGAAGCAATTTGGGTGGCTGTTCTGGGCGGCTAGGGGGTTTAAAATACCCTTAAAATAATTCAATTAAATATTAATAATATTTTATGTTTTCTTGTCTCTATATGTGTAAAAATACAGGTACTGAGTTAAATTCAAGCTTATAGGATTGTATTATGTTGATAAACAATCATGATTTATACTAGTATTTGTATGCACATTACAAATTTAAGTCTTTCTTGTGTACACACATTAATTTGTAATTTTGCATGATATGATAACACACAAGACTTTGGGACATATTGTGTTGACTCCTACACTTGTAGTAGTACATGGTCTAGGCAATTTGGATGAACACACATTTGCTTCCTTGTTTATACTCTCTCCTTCCCTTTTAATTTTTTCACATTTCTTAATAAAATTTGTTGGTGTAATTAATGTGTCTATTTTGTGTGTTAATTAATAATATCATTTGTTTGGATTTGTATTAAATTTAACTTTTCATATTTGAAGATAAGTTAGTAATATTAATTAGAGATATGTTTAAGAAAACAATTATAAATGTATCTAGAAATTTGAAAAAGAGTTTACATTTAGGGACAAAAAAAAGTCAAATGAGTGTTTACATATAGGAACATAAAGAGTATTTATTTGTGGAAAATGTTAAATACACTTAGGACATTGTTTAAGGATCCAAAATTTTTACATGAAAAATTATGTATTTATGACTTTTAAATGCATTTGACTTGTATTTACAAGACAAAATGTCTTATTATAAATTCGTTAAACAATACTCTTAAGACACTTGTTAGCAAATAATTTATTACTACGTCCTTCCATAATTATAAGACTCTTTTGAAGGAAAAAATTGTTGTTTGTTATAAGACTCATTTACTATTTCCAACTACTTGACTATTTCTTTACTTAGATACCCTTATTTATTGTACATTTTTCCTCAATCAACAATTAATAGCATGTTGAAAACATAAATAAACTTTCTCTCTTAAAGGATAAAATTGTAAAAAGAATGTAATTACAATCAAATTTAATACAAATATCAACTTTCTTAATTTCCGTAATTTTACTAAAATAGCCTTATAAATAAAGACGGAAGTGGCAATATTGTTTTACTACTTGTTAGCATTTCCCCATTATTAGTACAAGCTTAATTGGAAATGTGATTTGCGTCCACAAATCATTTCCTCATTTCAAAAACGGTGTACTACTCCCTACTTTGTGAAATAAAAAGGTCAAGAAATTTAAACGTATTTAAATATTTAATGGATTTAATTAATATGAACCAGAAGTGTAAAGTTATTTTACACAATAAATCAATCACAGTTGTTTAATCAATATAAACTTTTGATTTTGATTATATCTTTCTTCAAAGTCATATAAACTATGATTTATGATTGTTGAGAGTGTAAATATATTTTACATTTGCACTCATAACTTATAAAAATTAATCTCATATTTAACAATTTGGGTGGAAATAGTCTAACGATTAGATTCACACACCATAAGTACGAAGAATTAGGAAATTCAAGATTCAAACATCAACATCTGCATATCAATGTCCTTCATTTATAATTTATAATTTAAAATTTACCTATAAAATATTAATTTTAATCTACAATTTAAAATTATTAATAAAATACTTAAATTATTAAAATAATGATATTTTAAGGCCTTGTGAGTTATATATCATAAAATTAAAAATGATAAAGTTGATACATTTAAAAGGACTAAAAACATATTTAACCATAATTTATATCATGTGATGGAAAAATATTTGGACCTCCTCCCCAATGATCCAAGACACTAAGGGTGTGTTTGGTTCGGAAGAGAAGTTGGAAAGAGAGAAATAGGTAAGAGAGAGTTTGTGAAGAGAGAAAGTGATGAGAAATAGAGAAGATTTGATGTATTGTTTGGCATAAGAGAAAGAAGAGAGAAATAGAAGAAAAAGAAATGATATTATTTTTAAAAAGACAAAAATATCCTTGATAAGACAACATTATAATTTATGATTAATTAAAAAAGGAATGGCATAATTGACTTTTTTGTCTTCTTCTCACTTTTGAAGAGAGAAAAAAAGGTATGCGGCTCACCATTTATTCTTCTCTCTTCTCCATTTCTCTTCTTGTCAAACAACAGAAATCTCCAATTTCTCTTCTCTTTCTCTCTTCTCTATCTCTCTCTCTCCTCTATTTCTCTCATACCAAACAAAGGCCAAATGTTTAATATTAATGATGTATATTACACACGCACACCATATGGTATGGGTGAGAAGTGGCAGTCCTCTCTTGATATCTAGCTTCAATTTTTTTTCTTTCTAAATACCATTATTATGCTAAATTTTTAATGTCTAACTTAATATAATCACCAAAAGAAATCTTCTAATTTGTCAAGGGTGTTATCCCTAACAAATGCGCAAAAAGTCTTAACAAAAGATAAGTAGAGGTTTTGCGAGGGGCGAAATCTCACGCAAAACAGCCCATCGCAAATATAAAGTGAGGGGTTTAACAACCGGAAAATTTATGAGGAGAGCATCATGTGGCAAACCCTAGCAAAACCCCTAACACAACCTTTGGACCAGACTATCGTACTGTCTCACTTCAGTCACATGTTCCATTCATAGTTTGTAAGTATGCCATACTCCACATTTGACGCAAATTTTTTGAGGGGCTAAGCAAGGGACTTGCCCCTATGAAATCTGATTTTTTATAAATGGTTTTTATTTAGAAAATGAAGCTAATGTTGTCGCTCATACTTTAGCAGGGACGTCAAGATTACATGCTCATCACCAACAATTTGATTTGATTCCATATTTTATTGAAACTCTTTTAAGTGAAATAATATGAGATTTTGATTGTAAAAAAAAAAATACTTAAAAAACAATTGAAAAACAAATATAAAATATACATATACAACAATTGCATGGCATAATCCTGAGTGCTCATCAACATATTGGCCAATGACATATGTGTGCGTGGCCTTTTGAAGCTCATCGAAAAATGACTCCCTCCCGGGTTTTTTTTACCTAATTTAACACAAAACACAAATATTATTAATTAAATTAAATTACATGGCCACGTGCACAAATTAAAAACATATATATTCAACAAAAGAATTATTATTTTTATTTATCAGCGAGCATATTTTGCATTACTTATGCAACTTAGGTACTCCATCCGTTATCGATTATAAGCAAATTAAATTTATTAGGCTTATTCAATTAATATTGTATATGGTCCATAATATGAACCACGTACATCATTAATTGAATGAAGATAAAAAAATCAAATTTACTTATAATAGGCAACCGATGGTGAGTATCTCTCCAAACTACATCAATGACTATATGTGATGTTGTCGATGCTTAGTTGTTCAAATAACACAATCATTAATTAATTAATTTAAGAAGCGTGTTTTTTTAACAACTATTTACATGACAATGTATGAGACAACCATAAATTTAATAAAAAAAGTAAATATTGATACAAAAATCAAAACAATAAAAAGAATGTAAAAACATAATATAAATATAGGAGATAAAACTATCACAAAATTCCGTATAAATCATTTAAATATCATTTCTCATAAACCTAAGGTAGGCAAGAAGTAGGAACGTGACAAGACGAGTGCTGTTAAAACTTGAAAGTACACTATACATTAGATCCAAGATATCCACCAAACTTAAACTCAACACTGGTGCTCGTAAAGATCGATCAACATTGATTACAAAATATTTATCACTTGTTCGCTGTTTAGTTTGAATAATCTTTTTCTGTTATTTTTTTTCTTATATATATATATATATTATATTGAACATTATACACATATGCTTTTTAAAAAAATTAGATGCTGTTGTTTTGCCCCCTATGATTTTGGATTCTGGTGCTGGATATTTTGTTTTTATTGAAAATGTTGAAATTAAAATGCTAAAAAGGAGTGAAAATGAAATGATGATTTAATTAACTAATTAAAAAAAGTAAGTTATAAGTAGTATGGAGATGAGAAAATCCGATGGATTGACAGCACAACCCAACCCACTGACGGTCTTATGATTTCAAAGACTACAGATTTGACATTTGAATTGTCTTTTCATAATCTCTCTCTCTCTCACACTCTCTGCAGACTGAATACACGGTTGGAACTGCATTTCAATTTTTAGCAGCTTTTACTTTTGCATTGCATACGTACTACTACTACTACTACTTCATTACTACTTGATTCATCATGTATTGTATTATTACCACGCACACACATACTACTCATAAAGATTTTTGGACTTTTCTATGCTTATACGAATTTTGTACTAGTCTATAGTATACGTTTGATTCAATCCAGTTTCATCCACACAAAAAAGTCTAATGGAATCCATTATATGTATCCACGTTGATTGTGTTGTGTTATTTCAATATTGATAAAAGAGTGTAGGAGTATAAATTCTGCTTATATACGTAAGTTAAGTTTTATAGACCATGAATATTGTAGTTTGCATTTCTCTTCATTTTCTTATCAAAGCATTTCTCTATCATTTATTATTATGTTAATTTTATAATTATTTTTAGCATAAAAGTAGTCGTTGGTTTTTTTAATTAGTAAATACATCATCAAAATTGTAAATGTTAAATGGCTTAAATTTTACTATTAAACCCTATGGCTTGGCATATTGACTAGATAAATTATAAATATCATGTTCTTGTTAAGAACTATATGATACAGCTATTAAGGTACGAGGGTTAAGTGTTTTTGGGATAAAAAGTGAATGAATTAGGGTTTTGTCTATGGTCCATATATAAAGAGGTGGGGTACCAACCACTTCCTCCTCTTTGGCCTGGTCGCGATCATTTAACTCGAAGGATAGTTGCTACGCACCGTCCTCATTTCTATCAATTTTTGTTTCCTTTATTTGAGTATGACAATTGTGTCCGCATCGCTTGTTTGATTCGGTCTATTCAAGTCATGCTTCATGTATGAACCGAACAGTATCTTAATGACATGTCAGGCCATATTGTACGTTGATCTCCCATCAATAACTACTTTAGATATTAATTTAGCTATAAAGTTTTTGTCGTCTAGGCGAAAAGTTTATCTATAATTGCAATCATGCACAAAGTAATTATCTAAATTAACCATTAAAAGACCTAAATTTTATAAATAAATTAGTCCTTTAATTTGTGTATAATTATCAAAGTGAATTCTAACCGATGATTAAAAATTTGAATTCTATTTGGTCTACCAACTCCCGTGTGTTTAACTAAAACCATATACATGTCATTTTCAAATTTTCTTGTTAAAATCTACCTCGTATGCAATATCTATAGTTATTTTTGGTGAGGACCAGCCATTGTTGAATTCTTCTGACAGGTTTCATGCTCGAGGGTTTTTTGTTTTTTATTAGAGTTATTTAAATCATGCATTAATTTTCTACTTGATCCTTGACAATTGATAAAGACAGATATATATAACTTAACAAACTACTGGAAACAGCAGATCAAGGAGGTTAAGTTGGTGGTCAAGTATTGGAAAATTTTGTACAGTGCAATCCTTGAACGATGATAAATGAAAATGATTCAAAGGTTTTAAGGTTGAGTGTACCACATTAGACGCATCTTGTGCCTGCTTTACCAAAACAAACTTCAGTTCAAGCACATGGCCTAATTTTCTTTTGGTAAATTAAAGTACCAGCATATCTTTACGATTTTGATTATGAGCTCGAGTACATAGTTTTAGGATTTTGATTCTCTAGAGTTATAAAAAGTAAAGTTAAAAAAAAATTGTAAAATTTTAATAAAATCGTGATAGGTTATTAAGTACTTACTATATTTATTTTTAATTTTTTAATGGAAAATGCTAATGAATGTCCTCATATTACTCTTTTTTTTTTTGAGGTATCCTCATATTACTCTTTAAAAACCTTATATTTTATTTGTCACAGTAAAATATAGGGTTTTTTTACGTAGTATCCCAGAGACACTAGTTAAGGAAACAAAAAATATAAGTTTTTAATCAAAAATAATATTTTCTACACTTTTTTCTTCAGGAAAAAATATTTTCTACACTTTTAAATATTTGATTACAAAAGTATCAATAAATTCTTACCATACTTGTTTCCTTAACTTGTGCCTTCGAGTAAGTAGTTAACATTTTCCTAAAAATAAAATAAAATAAAATAAAATAAAATAAACATATCGTGAAACTAGTTACCTTTATTTATAAGGAAATGCTAAATATTACTTTTACGGCATTTGTTAAGAATATAAATTTAAAAAATCTATCCAAAAAAAGTGATGTATTTCAACTTAAGTTAACTTTTTGAAAGTTCAAAATTTATTATTTCTAATATCAAATTTTTCTTTTTTATTTTTTAACTAGTGCTCTTAGAACACTAGTTACCATGACCTTTGTTTATATTAAAAAAAATGGTTTGTTTAAATTTTTTATATATTGATCATCAATTACAACTTGCATTGTCAACACATCGAACAATGCACACATAATTTAATTTTTATTTAAAGTTTTGACAATGTATAATCTTTAATCTTATAGTATTTACAGCTATCAAATATGATATTTTTTCCTTTAATTAAAAATCTAATTTACTAATTTTAAGCTTATAGAAAATATATGTTATTGCTGACCAAAATAATTAAAGTATATTCCAAAGGCAATCATAAAGAGTAATATTTCTTTTGAAATAGTTAAGATTCAATTAGAAGATTAGTCATCGTGAACTTAACTCAGTTAGTATAGATAATGTATAATATATGTAAGGTTCGGGTTCAAACTCCAATCATCACAACAAAAAAAAAGATTACCATCACTTAGTAATATTTTATATGCCAATGCAAGGATCGAGAGTAAACTTCATCAAATATATTTAAAGAATCCAAATATCTATTTAACAGCCCACTCACAAATTGGTGCATGTCTAGATTCATTTTTGGGGAGTCATGTGGTTTTAAAATCTTAAAATAAATTTTTGTATTTGGGGAGTTTTTGGTTAGAATTGATTTCATCTCTAAAATTTATTCTAACTTTTTGCCTCTAAACATAATTTACACTCACACTTATTGTTCAAATCACACATTCAAGTATGAATTATTTTAATTCAAAGTCGTTTTAAACTAAAAACAATTTTTTAAAATAAATTCAATCAAAATCAATTTTCTTCATTTTATAGAAGAAAACACACATGGTATACACAGTGTAATATTAATTCACATGTTTTCTCAATGAATTAGTTTCAAAACATTATAAATATAGGCTATGTGTATCTACTATAGGTAGGTGTATGAGAAGAGATAAGTTGGGAAAAATGATCACAGGCATTGCATAAAGGGAGATGGCCCTTCAACCTTTTTGTCTATTGAGTAGTCCTTTCAAAGTACTTTACCATTTTCTTTACCTGAAATACTGTTGTTTGTATCAATTGAAACTCGTTTTCACAAATGATGTAACACATCATTTAACTGTAATTGTAAGAAACTACTCCACAATAGAGAGTGGTCTTTCAAGAAATTAATCAAGTACAGAATCCTTGATCGACCAATCGATAAAATGTATGTGACATCAAAATAATTAATAACTTGCAATTGAAGTTCCAAAGTGTACGACACTGAAATTCAATTATGATGATTTGAATTGCACCTTTACGTGACGGTAGATGTTTAAATTCATGTAAAATAATTAATTTTATGATATGATATTATCATTGGGTAGCATAGGTAACTAATTAATATTGTAGCTAGGTATAGCAATTTCTGTTGTTACACTGTAGAGGTCAAGGTAGCATGAATACAGTGAGCTATCATTGTCTTTTGAATGATGAATTGAGGATTTGATTTTTCCCATGATGGAAGTTTGTGGCACTTGTCTTGTTGCGCCGTTTGATGTCCAATTTAATTTTCCATTTTCTATAAGCTGGCTAAGTTGCCTAATCTAGTAGACTGAAATTCAATATCACTATTTTTGTGTGACCAACTTCATGCAATTGAGGTATATTAGTCATATCGCTAAATAATGGATTTTCATTCTGGTACTTTCTCCTCTAAGTTAAGGGACAAAGGGAATTGGTATTACAGGTAGATGGTCTGACTATATGTGTGTTTTGATGGTTAATATTGACAGGATCTAGTTGACCTTTGACTATGACTCACATGTGTTATCCATTATAATTTGCCTCTTTATCTTAATTTGTCGTCTTCATCAAAAGAGTAATATGGTACTACTATTGATAATAGTTAAGATATACAAATTATTTTGAGCATACAATGGTTATATTTTGTGTGTGGATTTAATATCATTTGCATACAATTGTGTAGACTAATATTTTGAGTTAAATACAATAATAATGGACACTAAATTTTTTTGTATGATTCAAATATATTTGGGATCATCAAAACGTAGAGTCGCTACAATCTTTGTATCTCATTAGTTGAATGAACATCGAGGTAGCTAAGATCACTCATTTGAGATATATGTTAAGAGTCTTACATCAGATATGAGATAGCCTGACAATGTGTTTATAAGTGAGACAAATTCTCACATTACAAGCTGGTTTTCTGGGGTTGTGTTGGACCCAACCACCATGATTTCTAAGATGGTATCAAAGCCTCTTCAAGATCCATTGGATCACCTGCTATTAGGTTTCCGCTATCGGGTCACCAACCGTTTATGCCCACGAACCAAACCTAATAATACTGGTCTTTAGGGGCGTGTTAAAAGTCCCACATCATATAGGTTTCCACTATCGGGTCACCCACCGTTTATGTCGACGAACCAAGCCCAATAGTGTTAGTCATGAATGGGTGTGTTAAGAGTCTCACATGAGCTTAGAGATGCCATGGTAGTGTGTTTATAGGTGGGGGCAATCCTCACCCCACAAGTCGGTTTTGTGAGCTTAAATTGATTTTGGTATTTTTCTATATAATTGATTTTATCTAGAAGATATGATTTACTGTTTTGACCTATCCAATCGTTATATTGTTCGACTCGTTTTATTATATACTAAATTTAAACTAAAATACACTCGGTAAGGCATAATGCATAATATATGTATGAGTCGAGGTTCGAACCCCGAACACCCCACTTTATTCACCCTTAAAGTGAATTTCTCTAGCCGCTAGGCTGCTAAAAAAACTAAAATAAACTAGAACAAGTTAGAATAGAAAGAGAATCCAAATCCTCAAATTCTTGGTTGTTATATTCCGGTAAGATAGTGAAATTAGATATCATTTTTCTTTTTTCGATAAGAAGATTAGATATCATGTTATTGGGAAAGGATGGGAATTCCATAAAAAGAAGTGGCTTGAACACATAACAAGTGTGTTCATGTGTGGAGGGTATGTAAAGTCAAAAATTCCACAATGAAAATTTCCACATATATGCTATATGCTGGTGGAATACTAATGGAGTCAATTCAAATTAAGCATTTCCCATCCATTTGCAAATTCCATCCCTTTTCTCATAAAAGCATCCATTTACCGACCATCTCTTTCACAACAAAGTACTTTGTTTTGGGTCTTGTGGAAGACAATTCTTATAAATTTTCAATAGAGAATTGGTGAGTTTCTGACTTGAGTTAATATATGATAACGAACATAATGTTGTTAAATCATTGGTCTACACAAAATATCATTGTCCTTTGTCGCATCTAACAAAATTTGGTTCTACATGCATGATCAATTCCTTTGCTTACAAGTAACTAACGATCAAGTTGATTAATGAGCATGTTGAAATATTCTTGAGTACAATAACATACCAATCATTTGAAAAGAAGTGGCTAAAAGTTAAATCTTGAACTTATATTAGATAATAATAGATGAATTAAAAATGCTTCATATCGGCTACAACTTCAATCATAAAAAGGATTTTTAAAATATTCCAAATACATACTTTGTAGTTTTTTTTTCTTTCTGTACATAATAACATGCTTTGTATTTTTATAATTTTAACAAGGTTATATTATAGTAGGACTACGTGCATGCATAAGACGAACGTTTTTGAAGAGGACAAAAATCTTGTTATGAAATGTCAGTTTTTACAAATAAATACATATATAAATATTTATGACGGTGAATAGCATCTTTTTTCTTTTTTTAGGCCACATCCATTATAATTGAAAATATTGGGTTTAAGGATATATCTATTATTAAAATTAGGTTCTTTAATCCATTTAATTATCACATGGTTATTAGTATCAGGAAGCCTCTTTGAGACTTTTTTTTATGAGATGAAGGAGACTCTAATTGAATAGCTACATCAACGTAAGCACTGTGTAGTTTGCTTATAAAAAATTAGATAAACTGTTGTCACTTTTATTCTTCTTGATATATTGAAGAGGGATGATTAGGTTAATTTTGCATACCTTATGCAGGATGAATAAAAAAAACTCTTATTCTAACATCAGGTTTATTCTCCTACTATAAAGGTCACTTTTATGAAGGTTTCTGCATATGTCATATACATACAGTGTCACTTTTATTCTCCTTTTGCACACTTTGTGCATGATGAATCACCGTGTTTTTATTCATTCTCATTTTGATTTGTTAAAAAAAAAATGTGCAATTTTTTTGTTGAAAAGATATCAACCGTACAATTAAGGCCAATCAAAATTAGAGTAGCATATATGAAAATGTGCAATGTTTGTCGTTGATTGTAGGTGTTTCAGTGTTTGTTTGTTTGTGAATGCAATCTTATTTTTCCTTTCTTCAATTTAAAAATTGAGTCATCAATCTTCCACCTTAATTCAAGGATCAAACATAGTTTAATTATTTGCTTAATCAAATGGTAATTGTTTTAAGAACAAAAGGAATAAATGTTTCAATCAAATGAATGATTTTTCATATAATCATGATTTTAATTAGCACAGCCCGCAATTTAATTATTTGGGTTCCAGTCGTTTGCAGTTGGTTTGAGTAGAAAGCCAAGTTACCTAAGATCCCTTGAAAGTGACCCAAAAAAATAAGTACCTCAATTCAAGAACTATTTGAAAATTACGAGCGCTTTGTTAATTAAGTATTTAACTCATGTGAGACTTAATAATAATAATAATCAGATCTTAGCGTGAATGAAAACGACTTCATAATAGTTTATTTTTGTCAAGGTTCATGTTCTTTGCATTCCAATTCCAATGCGATACAGCTTCAAGGAGACCAGGATTAAATTTGTTTGGCCCAGGGAGCAATTCATCAACAAATAATGCGGATCATAGCATAGACACGCCATAGAGAACTACAAAGGGCCGCCTTAAAGACCGGCGCCATCTAACATAAATCGTATGCCAATTTGTATATAGTGTTAACAACAATCTCTCTTTTACTCTTTCTAATATTTACTTTTTTATTTGTATACATTTGTCCGAAGAGACGACAATTGTCCCAACTAAGACTTTGTGGCTTAAAACCTTAATCCACTCACTATAAAGGTTGCACAGTCTGCATATGACATATGCAGAAACCTCTCCGATTTTCTTACTCTAACATGAGTTTCTTTATGTATATTGCCTCTCAATGTGTTCTATTTAAAAGATCCCACTGTAAAAATTATTTTAGATTTTAAACATGTTGGACCGACATTGTTAATTAATGCTACACAATCATATAAGTATTCTTTTGAAAAAAAAGGTTTAAATACGTTTTTTTTCTATAAAATTTTTCCTTCGAATTTTAGTCCTCCAAAAAGTATTCATCACCACTTTTGGTTCATATTTGTTGTGAATTAGTTAAAATTATCCCAATAAAATACTTGATGTGTGGAGTAAATAAATCAAGCAACCAAAACAATGTGTGTGACAGTTATAAACACAAGCAAAAGATAGAAAACAGTGAGAGGAAGAGAGAGAACACACGAAAATTTGTTTAAACAGTTTGATCAAATAGTGACCTAGTATGGGGGAGAGAACAACTCTCCGTTCCCAAGAGAGATATCAAAAGGGTTACAAGAATTAGCCTTCAAACCTAATTCTACCTAAAGTCCCGAAACTCTTCCCGTGACCAAGAGACTCAATCCTAATAGTGTTTCTTTAAGGTGGGTGAATCCCAACCCTAATGTTTGTTATCAAGAGAGTTCTCTACGAACCCTAGGTTTTGATGTTAGCCTCTCTCTCTCTCTCATATGATACAAAAATATATTAATTGTCCATAAATATATTTTCAGCAACAATCTTTTGGAAGCACAAAATATATTTGAAACAAATCTTTTACATTTTTAGCAACAATATTCTTCATCCATCTAATTTTAAGTCTGTTGTAATTTATTTTTTTTAAGGATAAATGTTGTAATGTATGTGGTGTGTTAAATCTTTCTTCTATTTGGTTATGGAGATTTGGGAAAATTTAGAAATTTTTTGTTGATTATTTTTAAGTCAACCCATGTGCAACCTTTATATGTTGGGTTAAATAAGTAAACAGTCCCCTTAGATATACAACATTTGATTTTAGTCCCCCCTAAAATATTTCTTAGGCTATTGTTCCCCAAAGATGTTCATCCATGAAATCAATCCTTACTTTTTAATCAACTCATGTCTAACCTTCATATTTTTTTAATGAAATTTTCCATAAATGGGTAGAAAATTATGACAATATTTTCCAACAATAATTAGAATTTTTTAACAAAACATGAATTTAATATGAATTTTTTAACACCAAAGACATAAAAAAGCATATTTAATTCATGTTTTGTTAAAAAAAATTATTTTTTTTGGAGAGATTGTCATACATTCTATTCATTTCTGAAAAATTCTACTCATTTATGAAAAATTTCATTAAAAAATATGAAGGTTAGACATAAGTTGACTGAAATTTAATATGATGATTTTTTTTTGGAGGGACCAAAAACCTAAGGAATATTTTAGGGGAACTAAAATCAAATGTTGGTAACTTTAGAGGGATCATTTACTTATTTAACCCTTTGGATGTGTTTGTTTCAAGTTTACCAATTTTATTCCTAGGAATAACATTCCTTGAAATATAAAGATTAGAATTTTATTCCAAGGTATTTAGAAAAAAATATGTTTGGTTAACTTTATAATATTCCTAGGAACCATAAAAATAGGGATTATAATAGGTAACTACATATAAATTTATTCCCATCTCCTCCATGGAAAATTTATTCTCACCCTTTTCTTTGCGAAATTTTTTCTATTCCCAGGAACATTTTAAACCCGGGAATAAAATTTAGTAAACTTGTAACAAATATAGACATATATATTTCTATCGTTTTATTCCCAGGAATCAACAAATATAACTTGAAACAAACACACCCTTTATATTTTTGAAAAAAAAGGTCTAGATTTTTGTAGAATATTATAACAATCTCTCAAAAAAAAAAAAGATTTTTTTAAAAAAAAAATGAGTTAAATATGAACTTTTATGTTTTTGGCGCTTAAATATTCATATTTAATTTATGTTTTGACTTAAAGTGAGGGACCAAAGTGTTGATGAAAAACTTTTGGAGGAATAAAAGTTAAAGAAATTTTTTAGGATGACTAAATAAAAAAGTTAGTAATTTTTTAAGGATCAAAAACATATTTAACTCTAAAAAAACATATAAAATATTATTAACTAAAGAACTTATAAAAATAAAAATAAAAAGAACTTGAGCCTACTTCTCTGTGTTCACTATTGAAGACTTTAAGGTGGAATGTTTAAGTTCTAACAAAGACAAATATAATATTATACTAACATTTTTTGACAAATAACATACTAATATTTGCCATTCAAAATAAAATAAAAGTGGTAATGTCATAGTAAAAATATTTAATAAAAAATAAAATATTTTAATTGTTTTAAAATATATTTATTTTTATAGTTTTGAAAGAAAGAAGGGAAAAAAGAGTACTAATTTGATTGTCGAGTCAAATTGCTTAGTGCTGACCCACTTAACTTAATTGAGTCGCAAGCAGAATGCTACCACTCATATGAACTTTCTTTTTGCAATCAAAGCCCAATTGATTTTGGGCCCACCTCCAAATCCTATTTGTCTCGTTGACCATATAAATTAGGTTTCTGTCAGTGTGGAAAAATGTGCTGGTGCCAAGTGCAATTCATTTGAATTCAAAACTCAGAGTTTAGGAATTGGATGAGATGTGAAGGTTTTCTAAATTGTACTCCTTTGTCCCATTTTATATGAATATTTTTAAAAAATAACGAGTATTAAAAAACTATTCTTTATCTATAAATACATTTAATGTTAACTTTTCGTATTTCAAGATACATTGATAATATTAATAAGGGATATATTTGAAAAAAGAGCAATAAATATATCTAGAAATTTGTAGATAGTTTTGTACTTCCTCCCTCCCATATTATAAGAAAAAAGAAAAATCACACTTATTAAGAAAACTAAAACATAGTAGTTTGTAACATAGTTTTTTGTGTTATCTTTGAAATAAGTAGGAAGATGTAAAAACAATTTTCATTGGTAGTTGATTATAGAGAAAATAAAAAAAAGAGCAAATTGAATGCACTTTGTATTTAATTTTCCTTTGGAAAAGATAATTTTTTGAAAAAACATAATTAAATATGATAAAAGTTGGTCTTTTTTGCTTATAATTTGTAACAAGAAAAATGAGTTTTCTTTGCTTATAATTTAGGACGAAGGGAGTATTTAGGAACATTTTTATTTTATGTAAAGTAGTCAGTATGCTATTCTTGGGAGTAATTGGTTAGACAGGTTAGCAGGAAAAACAATCATTACATTAGTTCATTTATAAGATCATTAGTTAATTCATAAGATCATTAGTATTTTTTAAGATCATTAGTTAATTTATAAGATCATTAGTATTTTTAAGATCATTAGTTCATTTATAAAAAAAGACTTATAGCAAATTTATTTAAAAAACTAAAAAGGAGTGTCTTCATTTGGGAGAAGAAAAAAAAAAGTCTTGATGCAATTTTTCAGACAAAAAATTAGACTGCAAAAACATCGTATGATAGTCAAGACATCTTAAATATGTTGGCACATCAATGCATATATGCTTAAATTCATATCGATCAAAATAAAATGTACATAAAACATAAGATGAGATGGAATTCAACCAAACAAAATAATTACTCTGGAATTCTAAAAAACAATCTTGTTTATTATATACGATTGTCTTCTTTAAAGATATATTCACTCAGTCTATATTAAGTGACACAGTTGACCTTGTCAGACATACTAATGCACAATTTTGATCTTAAATAACTTTACTAATCTCTTAGATTTTTTTTATTTATAAAATTTGATATTTTGAAAATATTCATCGATACGAATCCATCGACATCTTATATGATATTATTTATCTTTGTATGTTAGTAGAAAAATACAATCAAAGTATGTTAGATCAATAATCTATATTTTCAAACAGGAAACGGAGGGAGTAATAGATAATGAAATGCATATTTTAATCAACTCTAATTCAGCTGCTTGCTTCTATCAAAAGAACTGGTCAATCAATATTTTGGTCTTCAGATTTCTGAAGTTCGACAATTTAATCATCTAAATTTCGTTTCACAAAAAAAAAATATATATATATAAATTTCGAAATATCAAATTAGTTACTGAAATTGAAGTCTCAAAATAAAGTTCGGCATAAGCCCTAAACAATTTTCTAAAAACATGCACCACTTAGGGTAGGAGGCCATCATTACTATACAAATAAATGGCCACAACACAACGCTATAGGAGTGTGAGTCTAAGTGCATGTGTCCCCTCTCTATCACTCTCCACATAACATGACAACAAAGAATTTCCTGGCCCTACTTAATTTTTAGATTGGTGGATTGTGTTCTAAGATTCAGCTTTTTTTTGGCATCTTAGTGGGTATATTGAGTATCCAAAGTCTTTCATACTCACTATTACACTACCATTGGTTCAAATGCTTAAAAGTTAAAACTCTTAGTCCCTCTCAAGAAAAAAAAATGCAATTGCAATATCTTTACTTGAGGTAGTCTTATTTGAAACATGTCAGACATTAAATATTTGCATTTATTTATTTATTAATCATAACTCGAATATTAGTTGATTACGTTGTGGAAGTTTAGCTCCTTCCGTTGTACTCAAATACCATAATAAATGCAATCATGTTCTACTAATTGAACACTTTAACAACCGAGTCACATTCATTAGGTTTTTTGCTTCTTCATGTGATGTTAATGTTAGAAAGAAAATCTGCAATTCATGGCCTTTGTTTTGGGACCTTTCTCAATTAGGATCAGCAACCATTGGCTATTTTCAGGAGAAGACCAAACATGAGACTAAGATGACTTTCAGTTTCAGGTGTTTTAGGGAAAGCATCCTAAAAAGGGTCCCACAAAACACAATTTTGGCTACAAAAGGTGGGGGGTCATTTGCATCTGACTTTTCCCCAATTGTGCCAAATCAAAAGAATTCCCTGGCAACACATATGCTTAGTTAGTAATCCATATTTGTTTGTTATGGATGCACACATTTTTTCTTATATTAATTATTGACAGCTTCAAACTTGCGTCTCAATATATCAAATGTCTTCGTTACCTGCAATATTTTACCATACAAGCTATGCTAGTGGAACAATACTATTATATGATGATTATTATCGGAAATAAAGAGAGACACACTTTTATAAATAAGATTTGGCAAGCGTGTGTGTGAATTAAATAAAATCTTGAATTGATTTTTGGTCTGGAAAAAGGCATCTAAGACAAGTAGCTAGAAGAAGAGAGCCTTTTCAACCCAGTTGCTTTTGCACCAACAATTGTAGTTTTAGAATTTGGCTTTTGTATCAGACTCTCATTAACTACAGTGAATTACAGTTAGCATAACTTAATTTTGATCTTTCGTATGAAGGAACTTCACATGATTAAAGCAAGCATATAAAAGGAACCTTTTTCTCCCACCATGATGTGAAACATAAAGTTGTTAACTTTTACACACACAAGAGAGAGAGTTTTACTGAAAAAAAAATAGGGAAATAAAAATTATCAAACTAAAAGGAGAGAAATGTATGTTCTAATATAAGAGGAAATGAGAATTTAATTCAAATTTCTCTCAAGAGAGAAAATCTGATGTAATTCTTTTTAATATATTTTGCATAAGAGGAAAGTGGAGGGTATATTTTTTTATAAAAGGGAAGAGTAACATCATTTAAGCATCTCTTAGAGAAAGAGAATGAAATTTACTCTAAACATAATGTGTAAATATGATACGACACTAACTTCAATTGCACACTATATAACTGGATGTAAGTATTATCACCATAGTAATTTATGTAATACACCTTATATGGTTCTTTAAACAAACAAACATCAAAACCAATGAAGTGTTGAAATTTTTTAAACATTTTTTACATAAGTCCGTAAGTGTACAATTTTACTGCATATTAAAAAAATATCGATTTCATAGGAACTTGTGAATACCAAAAGTATTTTTCCAAGTTTTATCTAGAAAAGATTGATTGTTTGAAAGGCTGATTATTTGGTTTTAGAAAATATGCAGATTATAAAGGAGCTTTCGAATCATTGAATTTCACCATAATGATGAACAAACCAAATCTTAATCCCTTCTAATGATATGTAATTTCATAATCTAAAGGTGAAGTAATTTTAAAGTAATTAACGTCCTTTTTCAAGGATGCAAAAGTGTATTCTAAACCAATATAACTTTATATTCTCATAGTTGCTATATTGCCGGAATCCATTAAGTTCTTTTTACCATATATCACCTAAAGAGATTTTAAAATGTTTTCATATTTCGAAGTCCTTGCCCATTCTTATATTTTCAACATGGAAAATTCTATAGTGAAGTCATTAAAATGACTTTTTTTGTGAAGTTAATCATATAACCAATCATTAAACATTTGTGTATTTAATGCATGTCATGTTAAATCATATGGAGTATTGCACATTTGCTCATACGGTGTGTCACTATATCTTTACTTATTGCAATTGTGTCCCTAATTAAATTAAAATTAAATTTTTTATTATTATTTTATTTTTTAATCGTAGAACCATCAAAATTAGAAACAAAAAACTCAGGACATGATGATTTAAACCATTGATCACAGATTAGTGAGCAAATACGATTGAAAATAGCTTATGTAATTTTAAACCATTGATCACGATTTAGATATGCAAACAAATAGTGGATTTGAATTTTGGTTCCAAGTCCATTCCCTCTTCACCTTCTTGAATCACACATCCATACCACACTTACCGTCATAAAACTGGTACCGGCGAAGGTGCCGCACCCACAACCATTGATCAAATTCAACCTTAATTGAAATGGAAAACAACCTAAAGGAATAAAACCTTCAGTGTCAAACCCAGAAAACAACGTTACGGTTTCGCCGGTGGATTGTCCGGCGGAGAGAAAAATTAAAGTGGAAGTAATGAATAATCATGTTCTGACACAGAAATCAGCTTGAGAAAGAATGATTACAACATGGACGGAAGAACGGTCCCATGCCCATGGATTCGATTTTGCGACGAGTGCTGACGATGAGATGCAGTGGTAGGTGAATTGAGAAGAGGGTGAATGAGTGGTACCCAGGAAGACGGTCAGAATTGGAGGTGAGTGGGCGGTGAGATGCGGTGGAGAGCGGCGGTTGGAAAAGAAGTTGTGATGGAAAAGAGATGAAGTGGATTTAGTACAAGCAGGTGTATGTGAGCTTGACAAAAACCTCACAAGTAATTAATATTTTCTACGAGAACTGATTTGTAAAAAAGTAAAATTTAGTCTTACGGTGGTCCATCAGCAAGAACATGACATCAACAATTATGCTATTGGCTAACCAAAATAACTTTTTTAAAAAAGTCATTTTTTTGACCACACCATAGAAGCACCCTTTCAACATAACCTCCACCTTACAGTACATATGTTTAGATCTGTCAAAACAGGCTAGTCCATATAGACCGGTCCGTCAAGTCTGGTTAATTGTAGGGCCTGCGTCTTAAATATTAAGCTCGAATTTTTATAGGGCTTTTCAACCCGCTCCTAAAAAGCCCGATACCCATTTGGGCTAGCTCGTATGAGCTACGGGTAGTTTGTCTAGCCCGCATAACCAAAAAAATCCTAGATATTATATATTTTTTAAATAATTTTTTACTTAGTTGATTATTTAAGTAAAAAAATTAAAGTGAAAATTCAATGAATAAACTCACAAATAGAAAAATAGTAAAAAAATTATATTTACTGGGTTCGTTATTTTTAATTTATAATCATAACATACGAAATTTATTTAAAATTATTTTCCTCGCCGTTTTAATTTGCGATGTTTGTACGAAAATGTTTACAGTTTTTTTTGTGCTAGACATTATTTAAATCTATTAAAAATATTGTTTGTAAGAAATTTTATAGGAGTATTTTATAGTACTCTTTTATATAAAATATAATAATTTTTAATACAGGTCAGCCCCGTTTAACCCGCGACCCATATAGGGCTGGACTCGAATAATTTTTTTCAAGGTCATATTTCAATAGGGCTTTTTGATCCATCGTGTTAAAGCTCGTCAGGACCGACCTGTTTAACGGGCCAAATAATCTGTTTTGACAGCTCGGCATAGGTTGATGGGTAAAATATTTTAAATTATGATGTTATGATGATCCAATTCCTATATGTTGATAGCAGCTTCAACATGCATTACCTCGTTGATATCATAGGTTTTGAATAATTTATAATCATATGATTGTTTGATGTTGTTACGCGTATATCAATTGTCATCTTGATTTAACAAAGTTTAGACAACATATCCACACGATTCAACATAAAAACAATAAGATTGAATCAAGTTCTTCGAACATCCATGATAAAAGAAATAATTGAAATTATATAGGTTTATCATCGAATTACTTTCCATAACCTTAAGACAACAAGTAAACTACTCCTTCATTAAAAGATGAATTTAAACAAAAGTACAAAATATTGACGTAATATCGGGTATCTTATACGTATCCGATAAATCTAGATTTTATTTTTGGAGTATTTACTTCAAGAAGAGGGGGCGTGTGTTAATGATGTGCATGCAATGATGATTTCAAATAATTGATTTGACAATACAATGAGTAACATGTGAAAGATGCGATGCAGACATTTGAGCTGACCTTTCAAGGGAAGGCAGGCAATGTAGAAGAAGAAATAAATATGATTGATGAATGAAGTTCTCCTCTTCCTTCCACACTCTCTTGTCTTGTGTTGTTAGCATAGCTTCCCTCCAAAATCACGGACATAGTCAGAGTCACAATGCATGCCACTCTCAGTAACTGTCTACCATTTGCATTTCAATCTCAAAACGGTTAATTCGTATTATCAAGTACCACCAGGGGCCTGTCTTCTAATATCTCATCATATAGACATAAGCCTATCAGTCACTGCACGTGTCGGTTATCCATTATATCTCCTACTAGGACCTTTTTTTCTTAAAAAAAAAGCTACGAAGCAAGCATACAGACATACATACATACCGGACACGACACTGACACTAACTCGCTTAAACCATTACTAATTTAAGAAAATCACATAATTATTCAATATAATTGTGTTGGTATCGAACATAACACGTGTCCGATACCAGAACACGGTTTATCCGATATGTATACGTGCTTCATAAAAAAATAGGTAATTATGTATATACAGTGCGACTCTCAAGAAAAAGTATTTCATACTATACAAAAATTGTAATATAGTGAGTGATCCATGTAGAGATGAGTAACATTAGCTAGTGAAATTGATTTAGCAAGATTTTCCAAATTGATTACTGAATTGGTTGCTAACTTATTTAGTGACTCGTTAATTCTTTCTCTGGAAATATATTTATACAGTTTTATATGTTACTACTAATTATTTCTGCTGCATACTATAGTACTATTTTGTTCATTAAAAAAAAATTAATACTATAGTATAGTACTATTTGTAGGAGTGCAAGCATTTATACGTTTTATGGAGTCTCGCATGCAAGACACTGACTTGCACGTGTTGGACCCGCGAACAGGGCTTTGCTTCGGTGTAACCAACTTTCAAATCCAAAACTTAAATAGATTGAGGACAAAACGGAGATAATTAATACGTTTTCAGTTTGAAATGAGAATGGATATTTTCATGTATAATTTCTCATCATTTATCAAAGGAGAAATACATGAAAAATTTAAATTAAATACGTATAAATGAAGATCGATCACACTTTACTCTCTTATGTATAAATTACATATGAGAGAATTCATTCTCATATGACATTAATAGATTAAGAAAGTAAATAGTATGTTATAACTTATAGGAGATATGTAGAGGAAGAGATTTATTTATTAGAGAGATATATAGAAGAGTAAATTAATCATGGACAAAAAAGAACTATAAGTAAGAAACATTTTTTTTCCTTTCAAAAAATAAAAAATAAGAACCTATCTTCTTGGGATAAATAGAGGATCTGAGCCCAACCAAAAACTTTTCTTTTAAACGGGGGCGACCCACATTGGACCTATAGTGTGGTCACTTGCACCCCACGATATCCAATTTGAGCAAAGTGAAAAAATCCCTATAAATGGCACACACAACCGAATTAATTTCTAATTTCTGTACAAATATGGCGCATGTGGGTTTTGAATCCGTGTTTTCAAGTACCTCATCCGATCCTAAATATAAGAGAAAATTCTTTTTTTCAAGTTTATTGAATGAATGACATATTTAGTTTATATTATATGTCAAACACGTTAATTATTCAACAAACTTAAGAAAAGATCATTCTTATATATTTAAGACCGGATGGAGTATTAAATTAGATAAATAAAAGAATTTAATTTGCATGCACGGTTCTATCACATAATAATAATCATCAATTCCACGAGAACTAGTGTTGATTGCCAATTATTTCTCAAAGATAACTAGCTAAAAAGATTGAAAATTGGAGATTGATTGTTGATATTAGGCTCATCAATTATGAGTAGTTTTTCAGCTATCTGCAAGCATATGGAGAACCATTCTATTAGAAGTAGTCCCTGGAATTTTTCTATTTCATTTTTTTCATCATTTTGATATGCAGTGTGTGCTGAGATGGTACTGTGGTCATTCGACAAAAAAAAAAACTCGTATTAGGGTTTCTCTCGGATGGTTTGATACCAAATGATGTACCTCTTTTCAAAATTCCATTTTGGGTGCAAGTGAATGCTCCTGCAGGTATTTTATGTTAGAGAAGGTAGGCTTGAACATTGCAAATTACAATAGGTGAATTCTTGGAGTATGATGCAAACAATAACTCAAATTTATGGAAACTTTACATGCGAATAAGGGTATTACTTGATGCTCGTAATTCATTGAAGAGAACAAGCAAAATCAAGAAACTTAGGTGAGTTAAAGGAGAATGAATTGAAGTATGAGAGACTGAAGACTTCTTGTTATCCTTGTGGCATGTTGGGTCACGGATAAGGTTTTTCTGACAAGCTTTTCTCAATGGAGTTTGACAATGGTTCTTTTTTGACAGTAAGATTTCACTTTAGCTTTGATTGACTCAATATAGAGGTTTTCATAAATTGATCGACCATTGTTATTATTAAGCAGTGTTATGGACAATGATCTCTCTAAAAATAAAAGTAGTATTATGGACACCCTCCTAAATGACCATTATATTCCAGTTCGTTTGACAATATTTTTTTTAAAAAACCAACATGACTTGGTGCCCCCAAATCATTTTGTAACTAGGAACACGAGACTTAGATTTAAATTCCAGTAACCATGACCATGAAAAATCTACGTCCTAGCAATCTCGATCTTGCTATAGTTGAATTCAGAGGCGGAGCCCTTCATGCGTTAGAGTGGGTCACGATCCACCCGGAAAAATTAAAAAATTAATCACTATAAGTCTATTTTGCGAGATTTTATATCATTCTGTGTCTGTTTTAATTTTTGACAGATCCAAATCTCCGCAAAGTGATGTAGTGGTCCACCCAAAAATAAAATAAAATTATAGGTCTATTGAGACTTTAAACAATTTTTCAACGGTTTTAAAAGTGGCATACATGATTTTTGTCATGCTTATACTTGGCTAGTTAACCGAGGTTTATAGATCTTCAAACTTGGAAGGGTTTCAAATCTCCCGTATATTGTCTTGTCAACTGAAAATTCCATCGAATAATGGTTGTACTATTAAAAAAAAGTTTCATGATTTATACCAATTGTAAAATATGTAGTTCTTTTTTTTTTTATTTTTAAAAGTAATCACCTTAATGTATATTAAAATCTGTGATTATAACTTTGTGCTTAATGCTTATTATAACTTTAATTTTGTGTTTATATATCCTTATTTATTAATTTTGTTAGGTCTGCAACAATTTAACCTAATATTTTCTCGCTCATTTGCTGTATTAGGTTAGCAATAATTTAACCTAACAAATTTCATCTAAAAAAATGCATCGCACCAATTTCATTCCTATCCTCTCGCCCTTTTTTTTGACAATATTTTGTACACTTATGCCTTTTTTTTACAATATTTTGTACACTTATTTAATACTAAAAAAATGCATCGCACCAATTTCATTTCTATCATGTTGCCTTTTTTTTAGACAATATTTTGTACACTTATGCTTTTTTCTTTCTTTTTTTTGACAATATTTTGTACACTTAGTTAATACTAAAAAAATGCATCGCACCAATTTCATTCCTATCATGTTGCCTTTTTTTCTTTGACAATATTTTGCACACTTATTTAATACGTTTACAAACAGAATACCCTAATTTCCATGTAAACTTGGCTATATATCCTTATTTATTAATTTTATTAGGTCTGCAGCATTTTAACCTAATAATTTCCCTCTAAAATGCTGCATTAGGTTAGCAACAATTTAACCTAACAATTTTCATCTAAAATGCAGCACACCAATTTAACCTAACAAATTCCCTCTAAAATGCAGCAATCCTTAATATTTCTCCTCACTGATGAGCTTTTCATTCCTATCATATTGTGTCATCGTTTGTATATATCTATTGTTTATGTAGATTTTTTTTTGACAAGTTGTCATTTAATGCTAATTCTCTAAACCTAAAAATATTTCCCTCCTACTACATGTCTAACTTGAATTTCAAAATTTGCGTGCCATTTGTTATGTTGCCTTCACTTTGTTTGCATTTATTAAGGCATGGATTTATCACTATTTGTTATCCCTTCCATTGTATTTGCAGTTTGAAATTCAATACCGTCCTTTGACCTTACCCCACTCAATAGATGTTTATCTGTTTCCAAAGCAAGCATACGTAACTCTTCATCCTCCCTTTGTATCTCTTCATCACTTTCTCCATTTCCTTTCTTGATAGTAATTTTTTCTTCTTCTCCAACTCTTATCTCAAGATTTTCATTTCTACATATCTATCTCTATTAACATGTTTTGCATAGATTATATGTTTTCTCATTTTTTTTACAAAATTTTTCTCTTCTTCAATCATCATCCCCTGCATTCTAGATTCTCTCATCCTCTGTCATCTTCTTCTCATTTCTTCCCGACCTTCGTTGGAAATCTAAATCAGTTGCTTGCTACTACACGTTAAAGTTCACCAATACAACATCGTCGTTAAGGTAATTGATTCATTACTTTAATTTCTTAATTTATATGCAATTTTTTTTATCATTTTGATTTTTATGATTTGTTTGGCCTGCACATGTCATTACATCACCATGAAATAGAGAATTCCTTCTCACCATGACCAATTTCATCTGCTACCACTTAGTTTGGGATCTTTTACTTCCATCAATTGTTTTTAATCAACTTATGTTTTTGAGGTTTCTAATTATGGTTGTTTTAATTTTGTCTTGCAATGTCCGTATTCACATCTCTTCCTGCATGTTCAAAGTTGAAGAATGAAAGACTATTATTGGCAGTAGAATGGTTCATCTCAAGGTATTTGTTTGAGCCACAATTCTTGGGCGGTTTTAGTTTTTTATTTTAATTAACAAATTTGGATATAGTGTGCAGGCTGTAGTTTATTGAATTTAATAACCATGTGTGTTCGATGTTCAACTGATAAAGGACCAAGAGTTATCAATATGGATATATTAGCAATTTAACATATATGTATGTTCTTATAATTTGCATATTCTATAAGGAGTTAGCAGCTGCAGATGAAAAGAAACTGGAGAGGAGGATACCTAACATAGTAGGTTTTATCTTTCATACGCTACACGCTCATGGTGGTAAGAAAGAACATTGAATATCATTGTAATGTAACTTCAATCCATGATGCCGCAACGTTAGTTTTGCTGATTTTTTTTTCTTTTTCCTTTGCTTTGTTTGTATGTTCTAGGACATATTGTTGAACTTTGTGATTGGCTTGAAAGAAGAATACTACCTAAATTTTTTTTTTGTACATGTAAGATAATGTATTTCATGGTTTGACCGTATGAACTCTCTTCACTTTGTTAGATGATGAATTGAATTTCTCTTGAGTTGATTATTAATCATGGTTTGAATCCTTTGTATATGGTTTCTCTAATTTTTTCTGCTCATTGATGAGTTTGACATGTCTAATTATGAGCAGTTGTGTTTTTTTTTCTTTCTTCTGATCATTCTAATAAATTATATTCTAAATGAACAACATGTTAATGTAGTAAGAGAATTTTAAGTAAGAGAAATTTGTATTGGTTTGCATTTGTCACCCATTCTTTGCCTTCGGTTCTCTAGCCTTCATATTCACTTTAATTGCACAATATTAGACATTAGTTGCCAGCACTTTTTATATGCTCTCTACCAATGCTTTTGATATAATTATAATTATGTGTATGCTTCTCTTATGATTCCAGCTAAAGCTGTTTTTGCATTGTTACAAGGTTTGTGATCCAATTTTTTCATCTCTTCTACTAATGTAAACACGTTTGTTGAATTTTTTGTTTCTCTCAATTTGATGTTTCCATTATCAACATTTTGTTTTAATTCTTATATGTAACTCTTTTTTCCTGTATTTTTTATGCTACAGCCCCACTGGATCTACAAGATTTCAGCAACAAAGAAAAGTATATTAACACCATGAAGCTAATGTCCAAGATTGGTGTTGTCAAAACTAATGTCTCAATGCAATTGTGCTTTTAAAACTCGTTCCTTTTTGTATTACTATACCTTAGATGTCAATAATATGACATGACATTGATGAATCCTTGGATTATTTTGAGTTTGATGTAATTATGGATGATTTTCAATTAATTCAAGATGAATTACTACATTATTTTTGTTGAAAGACATACTGCAGTTTACGTGTAATACACTAGAAAATATGAATTTAGAAATTATCAACCATTCTTTTGATTTAAGCTATAGTTATGCTGAAATACTTTAATATATTATTGTTACAAACTATATCAAGAAACCATCAATTCTCCGATAACACAATCATATTATTTAGTACCAAGTCTCCGTAATAGGTATACTCTCTTTTTTGACTCCACAATAAAAGTCGTTATTAGGTACCAAGTCTTATAGAGCAAGATCCTCATATTGTGGATGGTTTAAGTACACTTTTTTGGTGTAAAAAACGCTACTCAACTACTTACGAATTGAACCATGGATCTCTTTCTTAAACTATTTAACGTCTCAACCCTTTGGACATTGGATTACTACTTATGAGATAGACAGTTCATTTAAAATATGTTGATTTATAAATAATAATTTATTCAAATGTTAAATAGCACATCAGACCCGTGCGGCGCACGAGTCAAAAGTCTAGTTATAGTTTATTTTAGTGGCCCATCCAATTTTTTTTCTAGCTTCGCCACTGATTGAGCTAGACCTAAGAGATAAAAACACGACGGTTTAAGATGTATCAAAAGAGAGAAAAAAACTCAAAGAAAAAGATTTTATCTAACATAATTTTATCGCGGATGAGATGGAATCACGAAATCATAATTTTTAAACTTAAAAAAAAATTTAATGCACATTTTTCAAAAAAATATATTGTATTAGTTTTCTTAACTTTTTTATACCCTTAGACAATTAGTTAGCATTATATTTTCCTTACTTTCATTATTTTTTGACAGGAAGATTTCACTTTAATTTTGATTGACTCAACATAGCGGTTTTCATAAATCGTTCAACTATTATTATAATTAAGAGGGGTGTTATTTGAACAACTAATTTGGTTGACAACTTATATGACAACCATAATTTACAAAGAAAAAGTAGGTATTTGCACGGAAACCAAAACAATGGAGAGATAAAGTAAAAAGTAATTTGAGTATGAGAGAAAAAGTTGTCACTAAATGGATGTTCAAATATCATTTCTCTATAATTAAGTAGTGTCATGTATACTCTCTTTTTAACACTCTTTCTAACATTTATTGTCTTAGACCTCTTTGTAAGTGACCATTATATTCCATTTTATAATACTTTTTCTTGATAAATTAAAATAAAAAACTACTATGATTCATTTCTTAAAATAATTTTTACCTTTAATAAAATTACATGATATAGAATTAAATGTTAATTATTCATTAATTTTTTTTGACTAATATTTAAGTATTAAAATATAATTAATTTTCGTATTAAATTTATTTTGAAATATAAAAAAAAAACATTTTCAATCAACATATCCATTAAATAAAGTCTGACAAAGAAGTTTCATCCATGAATCAAACTCGAATTTTCTAATCCTTTGTCTTTTCAAAAACTAAATAAATGATAAAAATTAGTATTTCTATAAAAAAAAAAAAAGATTATATCATAAAAACATATAATTTTTCTCGACGTTAAATTAAATAATATAATAATTAATTTGAATATATTTTATCTTTTGTTATATTATTTTTTTAATAATTCACTTCATC
>Ga0228710_1002376_pt1 | contig 29629 bp, 11 predicted proteins | sample MedpolnodulmetaG_FD_177995 | JGI IMG/M metagenome (GOLD analysis project Ga0228710, IMG submission 177995) | Root nodule microbial communities from Medicago polymorpha collected in Santa Monica, California, United States - pink nodules | ecosystem: Host-associated > Plants > Roots > Nodule...
ATACCCGTTCAAATTTGCGGGTAATTACCCGTACCCATGCCCATACCCAACAATGCGGGTATTTACCCGCCCATCATGGGTATTTTTTGCGGGTGCCCACTGGGCTTGGGTCCAATTGCCATCCCTACACGAGCAAAATTCATTGCATTGGAGTAGTTTTCTTGCATTGACTTGCTACTCTAAGAATAATCAATAATTTTTTTTTCTTCACATTCACACGTGTGGAGTACAATTTCACAACAGAGTTTCTGACGAAATTTTAAGGTATGTTTGAATTAAAGTTTACAAAATTGCTTTTGATTATCCTTAAAAAAAAATTGATTTTGATTATACTTTATTTTGATAAGTTATATAATTTGGATTAACATGATGACGCAATGTAATTTATTTGTTACTTATAAAAAATACTTCTTTTTTTTAAAGATTATCAAAAAATACTTTTTAACATGTAATTATAAAAAATGATATAATTTTTAAAGTTTAATATGGGATATAGAGTAAAATGTTAAATGAAGCATATCAAAAGGCAAAAGGATCTTTAAAAAAAAGAAGGCAGAAGGAGAATGAAATGTCGCACACACATACACATTAGAAGAGATCAAATCACACCAATTTAATGTTACACGATTCAATATCATTTTACTCGATAGATATTTTTAAAATTTGATCGTTGTATTGTAATTGTATATCGGGGCCAAATTTAAAGAAAACATAAAATATTTTTAAAATCAAGATATTAAATTTAAAGATAAAGTATAATTTTAGTCCAATAAATTATAACTTTTTAGGTTTAACCACTACAAAAAAATTATTCAAATTTTGTTCCAAATTTTTACAATAAAAAAGAGTGCTTTTAGTCTGCATTTAATTTCGATAACAATAAATTAAGGACTACAATTAAACAAAATCTTAAAAACTTAACTTAAAAATCGTGAGTGTTTTAGAGACTGAACCCAAATTTAAAACTAAACATAACCAATATGTAAACAAAGAATCAAAATAATTTGTACTTACATGAAATGTAAATTAAAGCAATAAGAAAATAAAAATTGACAAGCTATTTTGAAAAGTTGGGCACCGCTTGTTTCAAAAAGTCAATTTTATTTATAATTGATTGTATATTAAATAGACTAATAATGTCTTTTCAAATGTAAACAAATAAGCTATTTGTCATAAACTTATTATCTGTTTAAGTTGTTTCTGACTATTGTTTAGTAAATTTTTATCCTTACAAAAGTTTTCTCTATATTTGTTGTTGAGATCGAAAGTGTCATATTAATACAAATAAAGCTATCCATCATATAGTAATTTTTTTTATTTTCTTATTTATGTTAATTTTTAACAAATAAATTTGTTCAGGGTAGCTAAATATTTTTTATTTGGGGCATACCGTTATTTGTTTGGTGTAACAAATAACATACCAGCTCATTGAAGAATAATAATAATTTTTAGGGTAGCCTTGGCTACCTCATGCTATTGTAGGGTTGCACCACTGATCATAAAGATCATTCATAAAATTTTTAACGAAGATATAAAATCATTTGATATGTTATTGATATACATTAAGATTAACGGTTTGTATACTTTTATACTATACCATTAATCTCGAGGTAAATAAACGAGGTCGTTTATGCCTTAACACGACTAGCTACTTTATCAACTATCTCTTATATTAATTTTTTTTACAAAAACTATCTCTTATACTTCTTATATAGTTATATTGATATACTACCGTATATTAAATAGAGGAATGCTAGCAACACTCTCTCTTGAGCACTCTCTCTAGCACTCACTCTTTCATTGGGTGAAATCAATGTAGGACCTACACTTTGGAAATGGAACCCACATAAAGCGGTGAGACATACATTGATTTCACCCAATAAAAGAGTGAGTGCTAGAGAGAGTGCTCAAAAGAGAGTGTTCCTAGCATTCTTCTATTAAATATACTACTGTATATTTAATAAAATGCTATAAACATAAAGTATGTTCCCTCAAAAAAATAAATTGTATGTTCCCCTAAAAAAAAACTATTTTGTTAATTAAAAATAAAAACGTGTAACATATATATAGCCAAGTCCAACCTTGACTATATGGTTTAAGAGGTCAAGCTCAAACCCCTCCAGCTGTTAAGAAAAGTTCAACGACCTTGCATGATGCTGCAGCTGATTATATTACTGATAAAATTCAAAATACTAAGTCCTAATTTTGTCCACCATTTTAGCTTCCACACACAGCAGACTTTTTCATTCTTTTTTTCTTTCATTTATTTTAAGATAGCAAGATTGGGTATATTATTCTTAAAATAAAATAAAATTGGGTACATTATAAAAGATGTATGAGCGCTTGTATTATATAATTTGGGTCTCTTTTGACCTAATCAAAGGTATTAGATTCGAATTTAATCTTAATAGTGGATGCATTGACATATCATCCATTGTGATTTACTCTCGTCAGTCACATTTATAAACGAAACACAACTTTTTAGGTTCATTGAATAACTAATGTATACAGTCTACATATAGTCCAGATACATTAGTTATTCAATGAATTTTTAAAAAATGTATTTGTTTATATATGCGAACAGGTGAAGTATGTACAATCGAGGTGACCGATTCCACCAAACTAAAAAAACATGAAAGACGTGCCAAAAATTAAATGAGCATTAAAAAGCATAATAATTTGTAATTAAGGAATTAAAAACACGAATTACTCTACCATAAATATGTGGTAATACTACGTTGAAAGCTGACTATATTTGACTGATCACAGCCTCCATCTATATATAGTCATATGATGAATCACCATCCATACATGCAACATATCTGGTGTAACTTAGCCGCTCACCTCCTTCAAAGCAGTTAGATGTTGTACGTAAATTTAATGAATTTGTTTCGAGAATTATTTGTTGGAAATTTAGGTCTTAATAAAAACAGATTTCATAAAATATGTTCAACGATTATGAATCAATAGCGGAAGCAAGCAAAACATTGAACATGAATATGAACAGATCTACGACATGTTTGATTTATTAACGATATTAAGAATTAGGGTATTATGAATACCTGGAGATGAAGCTTTGGTGGCAGCCCTCTCGACAACAACGATAAGGAGAGCATGTGATTTGAAACAAACATCAACACCGTTAGCGGACTGATTTGGTTCTTTCCCAACCGCTACCTTTATGCCTCAGGTTCTCTTCAGATGGGGAGAAAAGAGAGTTTGCCGTGTACGGTGTATTGGGGACCATAACCTCTTTTATATTGGATGATCATTAGGGTTTCCCATTATTCCGTTAATGAGTCATCCGGACATCCACTCATTGAGTCCATATCAACTAATTAAATATTTAATTAATTATCCAATTAGAAATCTAATAGCATTATTACTTAATTTGATCACTAATCAATTAAGGCTCACAATTGATAAATAGCTAATATAATTATTATTACGATATTTGCCCACATAATGATATTGAAATATAATTAAATATAAAATATTTCAACAATCACCCACTTGGGCTACAAATCTTAAAAATTATATCAGAATACTTTAGGCGCGCGTCTGAATACTATTTATCATTAGATTTCAACTTTACAATCTGGTCCACCCCATACATTAATAATGGACCGCAGCGGCTGTCGTCACTGACGTATAACGTGACGGAACCCTGACGACCATCATATCAATGCACTTGATGACATAGATCGATATGGATGAGTGACATGAAAATTTCGTGCATGTGATCTCTAAATCATGTCTATTTCCAACTGGTCCAACTAAAGTCTTTAGTGAGATCAAAACTGAAGTTTGCAAATTCAATATTTGCACAAATGATACATAGATGGTTATAACAATAATAACCTCGTAAACTTTATTTCTGCAGAAAATCATAACATAAAGTCTGTATCGATACCAAAACTAAAGTATAGAACATAAAATAAAAGAGACTTCCACTAATCCAAGACATCTTTAATGACAACAACCATATGAAAGACCTTAGGTGTCATTTCTTTGATTAGTGGTATAGCTAGCATAAAGTCTATCTCTACATGTTCTATCATTCAACAACAATAAACTATAAGCAATAAACTTTATAAAAGTTGTTGAATAACTATAAGACTGGATTATGTCATTGTATGATTTAAGTGGTCTTTCAATACCTTTAACAATATGCAACCAAGTGACATAAATACTTACAGTTATTTCTTGAGTTAGGATGTGTATTATCTACTTACATCCAAAAGTCAAAGTCTGACACATAAATGATCTGCAAATTGTCAGATCTCTTATGTGAGCATAAGCTCTCTTGTTCTCTTTAAATAGACCTTATGTTTGCCTTTTCAACAATTCAAACATTGAATTGCTCAAGTATCTCTCAAGCAATCTTATTATATATGCTATTTCCGAATACATATAAATAAGATCATACATTAAAATCCTATAGGCAAAATATAGGGAAAATACTTAATTTTCTATTGGGCAATATTTGAGACTGAAAAGTCACTCTCAATTATTAAGGTCACCCATATCTTATTAGGTCAATTTATTTTTCACTTTATTGATATAAATCTTTTGTGACGTCAGAAAGATGCCTTGAGAGTAATCTCTAAGTATCTAAAACTTGATACAAAAGAAGTGTCCCCAAGATCTTTCATCGCTGAATTTTCGTTAGAGATTTCCTTGGTTCACATAGCAAACATATATCGTTGTTGACTAAATAAAATAAAATTGACATATTAAACTAGGAATATAAATTTACTCACACTAAACTCCCTAAATCCACAATTCTCCATAATATCATCTCAAAACCAAATGAGACAATTACTTTATGAGAATTTATGATAACACTAAAGAGACAAATTTCTTAACTCATAAGTGGATTTTATAATTTTTCAAACGATCTACTTGTATCTATTGACACAAAGTTTTCTTAGGTTGCACCATATTGTATCATCAATGTCGCCATTAAGATACATTGAATTAACATCCATCTTATGCAAATCCAAAATTATAATAAGCAAACTAGTATCATGATTGTCCTAATAGAGTCTTTCAATTAAACTATATAGAATTTCTCTTTTCAGTCAATTCTTAATGACACTAGAAGCCCTAGTTCCTGGGGATGTTGAGTTTGATCTATATGAATTAATTTATTAACTTGATTGAGAGGAAAAACAATAATGTTCTCATGATGAGGATCCAAATATACTATAATAATAGTAACTATATGAATTGCTTTAGAACTAATTCTTCCTCATTCAATTTTGACCTATTACCATATCTCTCCCCAAACTCAATATCCTCGAGAAAACTTAACAATTTATGTCTCAAAATTTCCTTAATTTGTGGGACAAAAACTTATAGTTTTGAAACCTTTAAACACTATAAAATGTGACAAGTCATTACTGAATTGACTCTAATAATTGAATTTAAAAGACACATTGAATCATCATTTGTAAATAAAACTCAAAACATCTTGATTTATTCAAAGAGAAATTAAAACAAAAATTCATTCAAATAATGATTTACCAAATTGTCTTTTAAATACAAAAATAAGCTAGTAACGACAATCTAAAATTGATTTAAAAAATGAATAAAACAATCTTTTTTCGACTTTGTCCATTCTAAATTGATATATTTTTCAATATAATTGGACATAAGTCAGCCAAGACTACCTTTCTTTATTTGCCCTTATCTTTTGAGGCATTTTTCGAATGAGCACTATTTTATTTTCTCTTGCTTAAGCTTTTATTTATTTGCACACTTTATGAATTGATCCTTCATAAGATCATTTCTAACTATAACAGTTATAAATTTAATTGTGCAAATAGAATACTAGATGCTGAATTTTCGAATAAGTCACCTGATAGTCGAAATTATAGTGTCTCAGCAAGATTAAATATTTATATAATGTGTTCCTAATATTTTCTTTGCCTAATAATCTTAATGAAATATTCACTCTCCAATGAGAGCTTGTCTTTCTCTATATTGCTTTAAAAGCACTTTAGTTTAAGCAAAGAAAATATGACAAAAATATGTCTTTTTAAATAACACCTCAAATACAGATGATATTTTAGCTTTATGATCTCACGTGACCTATGAGATTTGGTGTATGCTCACTTATCAAACTTGTTTCTCACATTAGGTGCTGAATTTGTGAGAGAAGGTGAGTTTCACCACCCTTATTTGAGGTCTAGATCGAAGAACAATATTAATATTATTCTTTAATTCCTAAAAGTCAAAGCCTTTAAAAGTTAAAAATTTAACTCAAATTAACAGATACATTAAACTATATTAGCTAAAGAGAACAAGAGTAGCAAAAGCACTCATCAAAATACCTAGTGCACTATCAATATCAAGTCTTTAAACAATAATATCAATTGCTAACGATATTTTACAACATTGATCAAACAATGACAATTTACTTTGACAAAGAATAAATTCTTATAATTGTCAAATATTTACCATCACAGATGTGGATGTAAACTCTTAAATACTTAAATGAGTTTACACACACACAACATTAGTCGACATGTCAAAATTAATTAATTATAAGACATGCACAATTTATCTTTATTTGTAAATTAAAAGACAAAAACAAGATACCAAGCGCACCATTAAAACACAATCTTTTCACTGTTAAGAATTAATTGCAAGCGGTACTCTCAGTGCAATGATCAAGTATTGGTAATAAGTCATGTGATAATGGGTGCTTTTTGACATCCTCATTACCCACATGGAAAAACTTAATAAGTCTTGTCAGATAATAGGTGTCTTTTAACAACCTCATTACCCACATAAAAATTTTAAGAATTATCACATACTTATCATCACAAGTTGTAAATTAAAAGACAAAAAAAAGATACCAAAGCACCATTAAAACACAATCTTTTGACTGCTAAGAATTAACTGCAAACGATGATTTCAATGCAATGATCAAATATGATAATAAGTCATGTCAGATAATGAGTGCCTTTTGACATCTTCATTATCCACATGGATAAAACTTAAGAAGTTCGGTCAGATAATGGGTGTCTTTTGACATCCTCATTATCCACATGGAAAAACACAATAATTACCGCATATTTACCATCACACGTATGTAATTATCCGGCCAAATTGTGCCTTCCTTTTGGACGACTAAAACAGCTCGCATGAACAATTCCATACTACATCTTTTGTAATTTCAATTGAATCAAATCTACGCAACATAGACTACTTTTGCAACTTGTTGTTTCAACCAACTCAACCAAAATTACTAGACAATTCAATAAATGAATTTAAGTGAGAATGGTCTTAATTTTACAAGCCAAATGGGAAATGTCTTAAATTTACAAGGCACTACCAAGTAGGCCAAAATAGTTTATTATGTCACTAAGTAACAAAAGGTCATTCGGCAACCCTTAAGTGTGAAGACAAATTCACATGAATTTGAAAGAAGATGCAAGTCACAAACCACACAAATGTGTGTATGACAATACATTTACAAATATTGCACAAAAACAACAACATATATAACATGAAATATGTCTAAAATGCATGATTGGAGGAAAAGAAAATAAAAGTTATCGTAGAAACTTAATAACAATAAACTTAAACATCACAATCATGCTATATACCAAAATATTCAATTTCAAATCAAAATAAAATTGAATCTTATATACACCAAAAATATTCATGCTATAATTATAATTGATTCACAAATATAAACTGAATGATTATTTAATCAAAATAAAACATAACTCTAGCATAAATATTTCCTAAATAAAAGAAACAAACTTTACATGTTTATAAACAAACAAACAAACTAGAATTATTATTTCCCATAAAGAATCAAAACCTTATTTTCTGTACTACAAAATCAGGGCAACAATATTTTTAGATTCATTAGTAAAAGACAATAAATATTCCAAAAGTATATATATATATATATATATATATATATATAACAAATTTATATTTGTCTTATTTTTCTTAAAATAAACTTTATATACAAATTATGTGAATCAATTTATAATTTTAAATTGAAATTGAGCTGCAAGATATGATAATGATATTTGAAAATCATGTTAACCAAAAGATTTGATTTAAAAAAAATCAAATTACTAAAATCAAAATAAAAAATTCAAATCACTATCAAATCCAAATGTATTTAGCCAAATAGTATATGATACCCAAAATTATTGCTTTTTAAACAAATAACAAAAGCAATATTTTCAAAATATTTGGATAAATTCAGTGTCGCAAAACATAACACTTGATCCAAAATAAAAGATTGTTGCTTTAGAGACAATCATGACCAATTTAATTTCAGCTACAGTGGTTTAATAATTCTCATTCACATGAGAAATCGATTAGTAATGCATGAGTGCCAAACACATAATATCCTGGACATCTATTTGGTCAAATACAATCGATCAATTTCAGAAAGAAATTTTTTTTTGCCGAGAGCTAAACACAATTAAGTAATATTAAGATCCAAACAAATTGGGAAAATTAACCAAAACTCCCAACAACAAAACAAACTGGATCTACGATAAAAGAGGGGGAAAATAGGACAATATCTTGATCCATGATTCAGTTAAAAATAAATAAAATAAAATAAACATTTTATTTTAAATCACACGAATTAAGGATCCATAATTTAATGAAAAAAAAAGATCTATCCCAATCATAAAGGGATTTGTTACACCGATTCACATTCATATATGGTAACAAACAAAATAGGAGCTGAATCAGGGATGATATTAACCGAATTATAAATCAAGCACAGAACTAAGGGTGTAAAACTTTTTTACACCGATTCACAAAAGAAATGAATAATTATTCACATCTTTCATCAACAGACAAATAGCCATCGCTTAAAGAAGCGATTTTGACATCAATTTTGACACTTAACACCGATAAACATATGAGAATCAATAACAAAATGGCCATCGATATCAAATAGCCGAATATATATCACGCAACAAAACAAAACAAAATTGAACCTGAACAACATGAATCATTAATGAGTATACATCAATTGAATATATTAACATTCCAATAGATCAAACATGAAGCGGCTTTGATACTACTCGTTGGTTTTAATAAAAACAGATTTCATAAAACATGTTTAACATGAATCAATAGCGGAAGCAAACAAAACATTGAACATGAATATGAACGGATCTACGACATGTTTTATTTATCAACGATATTAAGAAGTAGAGTACTATGAATACCTGGAGATGAAGCTTTGGTGACAGCCCTCTCGACAACAACGATAAGGAGAGCAGATGACCATTAGGTTTCCTTATTCCGTTGTTAATGGAACGTTCGGACATCCACTCATTGAGTTGAGTTCATATTAACTAATTAAATATTTAATTAATTATCCAATTAGAAATCTAATAGTCTTATTACTTAATTTGATCATTAATCAATTAAGGCTCATAATTGATAAATAGCTAATATAATTATTATTACGATATTTGTCCATATAATGATATTGAAATATAATTAAATATAAAATATTCCAACATTATTAACATTGATTGATTTCTCTTTTGTGATGAAAGGCAATAATTTTTTTCACAGCAAAATGTTCTCTTGGACTCCAAAGGTACCAATAGAAAGTGCCAAGTCTCTTATTATGTGCTATATTAGTACCTTTTATTCCTTCCCAATCAAGTGCAAGTGCTAGTACGTATTTGATTTAGTCCCATGTCGGTGAGTAGCATCAGAAGACGAATGAAATTAATGTTACAAATTGTGCGTAGAATATGTCACCGTAAGGAATATTTCTTGGCAGGGCCTCTCCTAATCTTCCAATGAACATGTGGATGCTAGCGTTAGTAACGCTATCATTGACTTTGTATTACCATTTTTTTTTTCTTTTTTTCATTATGAATTAACAGTGTTAATTAATTATTAAACTGAAGTGGTTAGTTACAGGACCATAGCTGAAGAAAGCAATGTATGACTGATATCTCTTTGCCATGAGGTTTAATTTGATGAGGAAATTACATCTTTTACGTCATAAATCTGAATTAAATCCCTCTTTTAGTGGTTCAATAATTTGTAGGGCATGTAGAACGAAATGCAAAGCAAACTATTAGTATAGAGTATTTACTAAATAGGAAAAATATAGTATATACTATAGATATTACAAAAAAAAAAGGTGTGGCACTAAGAAAAATTCTAAATGTACATGACCAATTAATTAGTTAATTACGAACAAGAAGTCAATATGTATGTATAAAAACTAGCTAGAAGTCAACAATAACTATTTGGCTCTTTCATTCACCTTAATTTCTCCTCTCTTTCGTGGTAGCATTACTAAACTTTGTCAATTTCCAATTCCATTTATATATATTATTTCGATTCATAGTTTGCAACGTTTCATCTTCACTCGATCATTATTGTCAAAACCATGGGAAACTGTTTGGCAAACTTAGGTGATGGCAAGAAGACTCAGAAAAAGACTACCTCTAGCTATAAACAACAGAACAATACTTCTCCTGCAGGTATTGTATGATTAATCATATAGTGTGTTTTCTTATAGTTAGATCAGGGATCAATTTAATGTCAAAGAGAAAAAATATTAGTTGATTATGCTTAACACTATTGAAACTGAAATATTAGTTGGAGTATAATACCAAGATTTATGCTTAACACTAGTAAATCAATAATTGATTATGGTGCAGATTATGAGAGAAGTGTTGGAGCCAAAATCGCGGTAACTGAGAAGGAAGAAAATAGGGAGAGCGCTAGAACAGTAGCAGGTGGTGGAAAAATAGTGAAGCCGAATCTAAAAATGTTCACATTGGATGAGTTGAAAAGTGCGACAAGAAACTTCAGACCAGACACAATACTTGGTGAGGGTGGTTTTGGTCGTGTTTTCAAAGGATGGATTGACAAAAACACTTTCAGACCATCCAAAGTTGGTGTTGGAATTCCTGTTGCTGTCAAAAAGTCCAGCGCCGATAGTCTCCAAGGTTTACAAGAATGGCAGGTTTGTTAATTAAGCCATGTTTTTTCACCCAACCAATCTTTTTGATAGAATTAACTACTTCAATTATAAATCCTTGATTAGTTGGAAAAAAATACAGAGATTTGTGATGCTAATAGATTGCTTCTTAATCAGTATACATTAATCTTGATTCTATATTAATACCATGGAATGAATGGAGTATATAATATAATATACTTGCTTTAATTTATTGATTTCAATACTGTACGTTTTCCACTTGATTTCGCAAGTTCGTATTGGACAATGTCAATTTTTGTAGCACAAACTTTAGTTTTGTTTGGTTTTATAACAGTATGTGTATGGGTGCAGAGTGAAGTAGACTTTTTGGGGAAGTTCTCTCATCCGAATCTTGTTAAACTACTTGGTTACTGTTGGGAGGAAAATCAATTCCTGCTGGTTTACGAGTACATGCAAAAGGGCAGCTTGGAAAGCCACCTCTTCAGAAGTATGAAATTAATTAATTCACTAGTAATGAATCAATATGTATTAGTATTAATTAATTAAGGAATGGTGTGTTCTTTGGCAGGTCCTGAACCACTGTCTTGGGAAATAAGGTTGAAGATAGCCATAGGAGCTGCTAGAGGTTTAGGTTTCTTACACACTTCAGAAAAATCAGTTATATATAGAGACTTCAAGTCTTCAAACATTTTGCTTGATGGGGTAAGCATGTAATTATTGAGGCCCAAAGAATGTTAGTACATACATGTTCTGTTACAACTTTATTGATGATGTTCAACTTTTGAATAACAGGATTTCAATGCAAAGTTGTCTGACTTTGGATTGGCAAAGCTTGGGCCTGTCAACGGTAGATCACATGTAACCACCCGGATCATGGGTACCTATGGTTACGCAGCACCTGAGTACATGGCTACAGGTAAAATGCCACCGTAAGTATGTATTTATTGACTAAATACATTACTTATTCAATAAACTTAAATAATTGTTTTTTTACTGTTCTAAACCGATGAGTAATTAGTGAAACTGAAATCAATTTTCAGATTAAAGAAAATGCATATGCAGAGTTTCAACTTAGGGAAATGCTTAACATTACTTTGTTCTTCTTATATAGTGTCATATATATTAGTAAGAATATATTCTGGAATAATTTTTACTTTAAATTTTCTATGTAACATTTTCTTTGACGCTAACATTAATTATTTTATTAGTTTTATTTACAAATTAATTATATTTAACCATACATTTTGTACAGTGGTAACATTCGACAACTAATAAATACAATTTTATAAATACAATTTATTTATATTTTTTAAAATTTATGTGGAAAATTGACAAAGAATACCAAAACGATATAAATAAAGAAAATGAGACGATTTTTACCAAAAGAAAAAAGAAAATGAGACGATGTCTAGAAGTCCTAACTCAACTGACAAATGCCGAAATTGCAAGGTCAGACGTCGTGACGAACCTAGGACCTCACAGTTATGTGTGAGTTTAATTTCAGTGGATTACCATTTCATCTAAAAAAAAATTATTTGTGCCAAAATAAGAAAAGGAAACTATATAAAATGATTATTGGTGAGTTAGTTTTATCTTTCCTTTTCAAGTTTCCATGACTAGTTTTATCGGATCTCTTTAATTCCCGTCAAACTTCATGTTATATTGTTTATTCAATAAACAAAATAAGTTATCTGTCCTTTTCTTGCATTTCATGACTATTGTTATCATATCTCTTTAATTTCCGTCAAACTTCATTATTTCTTCAATAAATAAAATAGGAATTTGTTATAACACACCCACTAGTTTTTATGTGCGAATGTTTTAGTAAGTTATAACTAAAAAGTTAATAAATACACCTTAAGGTGTATGTTGTTATAACACACCTTCTAAAAAAACAAGTGGATCTGTTCTAGCAAATCGTATAGGCATTTGCTAGAATACACCAACTTATTTTTTAGAAGGAGTATTTTAGCAGATGAATAACTAAAAAGTGGTTAAATACACCCTAAGGTGTAGCTTTGATAAAACACTCCCACATAAAAATTAGTGGGTGTGTTCTAGCAAACCCCAATAAAATAAGTTCCATTAGACTTGCAAGTGCAAATCAGGTGGTAGATATTGCATATGATTTGCAAATCAGGTGGTAGATATTGCATACGTTGATGTGTTGGTTTAAAACTGTAATATCCTTCCTTCTTTGTATTTAATATGTGTAAAATTTATTAGTAGACCCATTATCATCAAAAATAAAATAAGTTTGTACAATTATTGTCAAACGCCTTTTCTTTTTTTTCTTTTTTTATAATTTGCCAAACACTTCGGTGGTACCAAATGGCATTGCTATTAAAATTATTATTAAGCTTAAATCGTGTTGCAGGCCTTGTTTATTTTATTACTTTTGTGTTTATGAAGAAATATTATCCTGGCATGTAACAACGAATATATATTAATATTAATTATTATGCATTCATCCAAAATTGACAGGTCATCTCTATGTGAAAAGCGATGTATACGGATTTGGTGTTGTTCTTCTAGAAATCTTAACAGGTTTAATAGCTTTGGACACAAATAGGCCAACGAATGAAATGAATTTGGTGGATTTTGCAAGGGGGTCTCTAAATGACAAAAAGAAACTAAAAAAGATAATGGATCAAAGGTTGGAAGAGCAATATTCATCAACAGCAGCATTTCTAGTAGCTCAACTCATACTCAAGTGTTTAGAATCTGACCCAAAAAATAGACCATCTATGGAACAAGTCTTGGAAACTTTAGAAAAGGCTCAATCCATTAAATATAAACCCAAAGTGAAAAAATCCAGAAATTCTATGCATCAAAAAAATAAGAGACCAAGGGAGCATTCTACCAATAATCATCACAATAATGGTCACTCCAAATCACAAACTCATTCCACTCAATAGCACTCCACTATTGACTATATATTAGTAGTTCTGCACATATGTAATTTTTATTTTATTAGTTGTATGTATACTTTCTGAGAATGAACGTTCTAATAGTGTAATTTGTCACATTTTATGCAAATTAATAAATTTATATTTTATCCATTTCATTAATGAAACCCTCCCAAAAAAATTTAGGAGACGTGTAGAAGAAATTGGGCCTTGATCAGGTACTTGTTTGTTTTCATTCATTTTGGACACTAGTTAAAAATGGGGTAAATCGTAAAAATATCTTTATAAAATTTAGCTTGTTGCAATGCACATGTAAATTTTTATGTTCAGTTTTTTGAGAAATTGGGTGTGTTTGGTAAAAATAAGCTATAAGCTATAAGCTAGCTGATAGCTGAAAAGCTAGCTTATAGCTTATAGTTGATAGTCGGTAGCTTATAGCTGAAAAGTTAATTTATTAAAATTAAAAGTGTTTGGTAAAATTAGCTGCTGAAGTGGCTGATAAATATAAAATGACATGTTTTTTTAATTTTTTTATAACTCATATAATTTTTATTACTTAATGCATTTCTTTTTAAATATTTAAATTTATTTCAAATTATTTTAATCTCTGAAATGATAAATATATTTATGAATTTAATTGACATTTTTTATTTAACAAAACTCTTTTTTATAAATTTTATTTAACTAAACTTGCTTCACTATTTATGGTAAATTTTATATAAAATTATTTATTATATGAATTAAGAGTAAGGTAAAAAAAAATGGAACAAGAAAAATTAAAAAGTCATATTTACTATTGTTGAATGTTAAAACGTGAGCAGTTTTTTTGTTTTGTTTTTTATCTTAAGAGGAATGTGAGCGGTTATATTAGAAAGTGGTTAGTTTTTTTAATTAAAAACAATAAAATAAAATGAATAAAAGGTTAAAATTAGAATAAAATATAAAAAGCTAAAAGTTAAAAGCTCAAAAGCTACTTGAAATAGCTTTTCAAAATACGTTATAAGATAACGAAAAAAGCTTTTTACCAAACACGTATCATTCTATCAAAACGAGCTTATAAGCTTGTCCAACAAGCTATAAGCTAGCTTTTTTGTGTTACCAAACACAGCCATCGTAGGAGGGGGAAGAAAGGAATACAAATTGAAATAGAAAAGATGGACAAAGCCGCTATGTTTATTACTATTAGATTGTTAAAGCAAAATCCGATAAGATTTTTTTGTGCACCTTCTTTTCCCACCATATTATATTTCTCTACACAGTTCAGATTATATAATCTGAACGGCAAACAAAACCCATAAAATCCTTCAAAATATGTTAAACATTTTAGATTTTAGAATTTGAATAGGGTGCATGAGAAATTAATAGAGTGCAAAACTTAATAGGTTTTATTGTCAATTATCTTGATAATTAAATAGATCAAAGCCCACAAATGGTCTAAGCCAATATATAGGCCCAATACTCAAACTGATTGATGTTTGAATTCCGCTTTTCTCCCAACAAAATTCACTCGCGTCCAGCTGAACTTCTGAAAATACTCCTGCGTTAGTTAAGTCACGCCGCGTGACTTAACTCACGCACCTTATAACTTTGCGCGACTTAAGTCAAGCATGTTGGCTGGTTGGTCAGAGCTCAAAAACACACGTTTTTCAAACTTTGGTCAGTTTTTCAACCTTCAATCTACACATTTTTTTACCAAGTTTACACGTTTTTTTGACCACATTTATGGTTGTTATAACCTATATTACCATTCCCACCTATAAATACCCCTTCATACTTCCTTATTTCCTCACACCATATCACTTTATCTCCCTCTCCACTTTCTCCCTCTATTTCTCTTTTTTTTCAATAGTCTCTAGTCATTTTTTTTACCCCTTTGAGGTATAAAGTGGTCAGTTTTGAGGTAAATGGTGAGTAGCCGACTTGGGGGAAGTGATCAGCCCTTGTGATAAAATTAAATTTGCTTCTTTTTACCCCAATTTTTTTTTACCGTGGGTAAAAAGAACCAGATTTAGCCCAAGGGTTGATGATGTATTTCCCCAAGAAGGCTCCTCACTATTTACCCCAAGGCTGACCACTTTTTACCCCAAGAGGGTAAAAAGAAAATAAGTAGATTTAGTGAATTCGAATAAATGTATCAATTATTTTATGAATTATATTAATAAAAGGAAATGTTGTTATATGTATTAATTTTGTTCATTTCATTTTATTTATATTTGCTTTTATTTTCTGATTTTGTATTTAATGAATAAATGCGAATAAATATTAATTTAGTTCATTTCTTTTTATTTATTTTATATTTGCATTTATTTAATGAATAAATTTGAATAAATATTTATTTTATGTAAATAAATAAATTAGAATTTTTTTTTTGTAGTGTAATAAATAAATTAGAATAACATAAATAAATAAATTAGAATAAAGTGAATAAATAAATTAGAATAAAATGAACAAATTAATTAGAATGAAATGAACAAATAAATTAGAATAAAGTAAATAAATTAATTCGAATAAAGTAAATAAATTAAATAAATAAATTTGAATAAAAGTGAACAAATTAATTGAATAAAGTAAATAAGTAAATTTGAATAAATGTGAACAAATTAATTAGAATAAAGTAAATAAATAAATTTGAATAAAAGTGAACGAATTAATTGAATAAAGTAAATAAGTAAATTTGAATAAATGTGAACAAATTAATTAGAATAAAGTAAATAAATAAATTTGAATAAAAGTGAACAAATTAATTAGAATAAAGTAAATAAGTAAATTTGAATAAAAGTGAACAAATTAATTAGAATAAAGTAAATAAATAAATTTGAATAAAAGTGAACAAATTAATTAGAATAAATTTAACACTTGTGTTACTTAACTAACACAACGTTGGTTAAGTTGCGCATAATTAAATACTTGCGTTACTTAACTAACACAAGGATATTTTCGGCATTTCAGTTGGGCACGAGCAAAACTTGTTGGGAGAAGAGCAAAATTCTTGATGTTTTGATCCTTTTTATCCTTAGTTTTTAGAAAATTTCTCCTCCCCTACTTTCTCAAAAGCCTCCCAATTTTCCTATTTTACTCCTTTACGAATTAGATAATTTGAGTGGAAATTATCTGGATACGATCGTGAGAATTATAACATCTTATCTTATCTTATGAATAAACCCCAAACTTATTTAAGTTCTATACTTATTTGAATTAGCCAAACCACGGATGTAAATAATCGTGAAAACTGCATTTTACACCTCCTAAATTGCAATTTTATATGTGTATAGACGCATATACTATATAATCATAAACGTTGCGTATTTATAAAATAATTACATGATTAAATGATAAAATAATTACTATGTAACTGTACTTAAAATAATGTGCCTTAAAACTTTCTACGAAGCATATACCAAAAGGCAAAGAAATACTATGTATTAATAAAAATGTTGAAGGGTCATTTTTGAATCATTTCTAAAGAGTTATATTAGATGGATCTGTCCCTTTGAAAACATCCGATAAAGTTAAAACGATACGAGAAGATATTAGATGGACCTTTTTTTTTCAAGTATCTAATTATAACCTTATCAACGGGTTACGCACATACAATTGTACTCCATTTGTTTTTTTAATTATGTTTTTGAGATTGTTTACACATAGCTGAAAAAACAATAAACTATTTTGCTTTTAATGAAATTACTTTTCTTTTTTCAAAAATACCTTTAATTATTTCTTATTGAGCTTTGCTATATGGTGCGAAGGATACAACTCGTAACCGAATACAATGCAACGTGGATAGCGCGTTTATGTTTTTTTTCTTCCTGGTACATAGTATTTTTATGTTTTTAAAATAAATAAATGTTTCCTAAAAAAAAAAAGTAATACATAGATAAAATAAAAATTTGATCCAATGGTTAATCTAAGTTCAATGCTTTTCGACACCTCTTCACTCCTACCACTTATTTTTGTTGCTTTCTTATTTCATTTCACAAAATTATCCCTCTAAAATAAATCAGGATGGATTAGAGAGGCAAGTTGTCAACACGTTTAATTTGATATAATCTTTTTGTAGATAGTGAAAAGAATGTTTGGAATTAATAAATTTTTAAAAGAAATTTATTTTTAATCTTCATATTAATAAGAAGAGATAAAAATTATTTGAAGATTTTTTTTATACCCGAAGAATCATCCCTTCTTCAATTTTTACCCTTCATCAAACTTTTTTTAGTTCTTCATGTCAGGGAGATTTTATATTTATGAATAAAACCAATTTTTCCATTCGAGATATAGGAGGGAGACTATCATTCTTTCACCTTCTATTTCCTCCTCCTAAGCTCTCTCCCCTGTTTTTAATAAACTTTCGAAGAGAGGCTTATGATAGAACATGCACATACAAAATTGAGAGAAAAATTAGAATGATCTTCATAAAACATACACATACAGAATTGAAAGAATGGAATTAAAAAAAAAAAATTAGAGTGATCTCCACACACTCACATTTTGAGAGAAAACTACAAAGGAATGATAAAATTCTTCACTATTGAATGTAAGAGATATGAGAGATATCAATTACACTTTACATGATTCTTATTTATAAGACTATGCACTAGTTAGTTATTAACTAACTAACCAACCATTAACCATTGTTGAGTTAACACCATAACTAACTAAACTAACACATACTAGATAACTAACATTAAAATATGAATTATAATTCAACACCTTACCTTCTTTTTTTCACGAGCAAAAGAACAGTGTTTCATTATATAAGGTGGTTTATTTTGCACGTGTAGTTTCTCACAACTTATCCCTTGTCCTAGATTAATTACCCGAACCCTTTTTCATGGGTCCTCCCTCCCTTTGCCCGGCCAATTAATTAGATATAGTTGGTTGGTGACTTTATTGGGTTCGGAACTTCCAATAAATGGATATGGTAACTAAACACATTCAATCAAACCATTTAATTTTATGAAAAAGTCTAGCAAACGTGTCGATCAATCAAATAAGTCTAAATAATATATTTTCCATAATTCTAATTACAGTAATACTATTTTCATCACTCTCAATTCAATATATTCCATTTTGCATCTATGATAGTGGCGAATATACCAATATTTAACAAGAGCACTTAAAATCATTTTTCTCTCTTCTTCAATTATAAATTTTTCCTTAATATATGTGAAATGAGCAAATGACTCAGTTAATCTGAGACGGAGGGAGTAATACTTTCCAACACAAATTTTTTACTTTTTGTGTCCCTCAACAAGTGTATTTAAAACACTTTTATCAAAAATACATTTGTTAGTATAACCGTAATTTCATTTTAAAACAGGAGGTCTTTGTTATACTAGTACACTTTCTTCGATCACACTTATAAGCAAAAATACTATTTTTAGATTTATTGAATATCTAATGTATTTGATCTTATTATATACGTAAGTATCAAATATATTATGTGAAATATTAACGAGTGCCTCTGGGGCGCTTAAACACTTTAAATGGTAAGTTTTATATGAAAAATTACGTAATGAATGCATTGGAAATTGTAACAGTTGAGTTTTGAAAAGAATAATTTCTAAATTTTGGATGCTTAAAGAGTGCCCCAAAGGCACTCGTTAACAAGACAGATCCAGCAATATTTAATTATCTATCAGAAACAATTATGAAAATTTAATATTTTAAAAGTATTTATCGAGACAGATCCAACAATATCTTATATAATATTATTTATCTTTATATATTAATAGAAAAATATGATCATCATATCAACAATGCACATTATCAACTATGTCATCTACAGGACATAGGGAGAACTTGTTAAAGTCAACTGTATTAAATGCTACTTTGTCGTATATCATCTACTTCAGTTCTACGGTCTGCATGCTATCAAATGTCAATCATCTAATTAATTTAAGAAAATGTCAATTGTCAAATGCGTACTACGCTTCTGTACATTTCTCCTGTTTGCAGTCAGAAGGAAAGGGATCACTTGAACATTTATATTTTGGCTTAATTGCAGTTTTAACTCTCTAACTTTCCTAAAGTTACGATTTTGGCCCCTTAAGAAAAAAAAACTATAAAACAGTCCCCTAAGTTTTACAACTGTAGCAGTTTTGGTCCCCCAAGCCAAAAATAAAAAATAAAAAAATAACACGTGGCACCTCACTTAGGGTGCCACGTCAGCGTAGACCGAGTCAATATCAGTCTTGGGGGCCAAAACTGCTACAATTGCAAAACTTATGGGACTGTTTTGTAGTTTTTTTTTTAGGGGGCCAAAATCGCAACTTTGAAAAAGTTAGGGGGCTAAAACTGCAATTAAGCCTTATATTTTTTATCCTCTCAATTTATTTATTTTTTTTTTTCTGTAGATTAAATATTACATATACCAGGTTGATACTAATAGAGAACATGTGTTTATGTCAAAAATGTCAATTAAGGATAGCGTTGGTTAATACTCTTTATCATGCAATATCGTATTTAACCAAATTATATAAATAAAAGAAAGTGAAAAGTAATTTTACTAAGTTATTCTTTTTTACTAAATTATTCTTATTAAATAAAGACGTCCTAATATGTATTTCCAAATTAAAATGGGTCCAAAGGTGGATTCTTACAAAGTTTATTCAATCTTAATTATATATTTTTCTTATCCTTTTTATATTATAAAATCCACTGCTCCCTCCAGTCTCAAATATAAGAAAAGATTTTTTTTTAGGTTCATTGAGTAGTTAATGTATCTGGTCTACATTGTAAAGCAGATACATTAATTATTCAATGAACCTAAAAAAGGAATCTTTTCTTATATTTGAGATCGGAGGGAGTATTTTATTAAAAAATAAATAAGATCCACATTTTTTTTTGGAGTTGGTCTATATTGGAACTACCATATTAACCATTGATGATTTTCATCATCAAAAATATAAAGTGGAAAATAAAAATTTGGAAATGATATGCATACATAGTGTATTACTCAGAGAGTATAATTAAAAAAATTAATTAAAATTACAATGAAAATTGTAAGTGGCATTCTTGTTGTTCTTGATAGGCTGTTTTATAAGTTGTATTGTTATTTTTTCTCTATCAATATAATATTTATTTGCCTTTAAAAAATATTCACACCAAAAATGCCTTCCAACCATCTCCAAATATTCGAGGCAGGAGATCAATCTTTGAAAAGATAAAGAGAAGTTTCGAAATGAGACTCACAAATATTACAAATAGAAACAATGTTGTAGCCTCTTTTTTTTGAGGGGAATGTTGTAGCCTCTTGACATCTTGTTCTCAATATTAGCATCTTGATTAACATTAGTAATTTCAGTCCTAGAGTTGGAATCCTCTTCAAGTTCATCCATATCAACCCAATTAGCATTCTCATAAAAAAAAAATAATCTAAATCATTGTTACTTGTATCTACATGGTTTCCTGCACTATAATAATAATAATTGATAATTAACAAAATATCATTGTTACGATTCTGTCTCAAATTAACAAATCATTTGCACGTATTTAAATCGAATCATAAAATAATTATTTTACTGACTCAAAAGATATATATACTCCCGTCTACCTCTTTACAAAAAGGAAAATTCTATGGTGAAGTTGTGAAAATGACTTTTCTGATGAAGTTAACACTATAACATCAAAATTGTAGTGAGTAACACCCCACTGTTTGTACAGTGGCATCAAAAGTTCAGTCCCCATAGTATCATTAATTCATCAGATTAACAAGTCTACACTTAATCTAATTTTATCCTATCTTGTTTTAAGTATAACACCTCATAAAGTGTAACACTCGAGACTATCACATAATATCATCAAATCTGTTTGCATGTTAAAGATGTCAACAATAAAATAGTAGCTGTAAGTCCAAGATGTTGCAAGCATTACTAGATAAATTATTATTGATCATTAATCAATAAACAACAATTTAAAAATAAATCAAACATTAAAATTAAAATTAACTTTTTCAAAAAACTCAACTTCCTGACTACACCGTAGAATAATATATATCACGGATATAATCTTCAAATGCTGAAGGACATTTTTATATTGCATTGTCTATTTCTAATGCTGAAGAATGGTGTGGAGTGCACGTCTACGGCACAAAATGGTATGATTGAGAGAGAAGAAACAATTAAACGCAGGAAAACAACGATTAGCATAATAACTACTAGCATACAAACATTTGCTGTTCAAAGAAATAATGTTGCAGAAAGATAAAAGCTATTTTCTATAACCAATTCTACGGTACATAGGTAAGATAAATCTAGACTAATTTGTTTTCACCATTGGATTATGTACAAATTTGTTTTCATCATTGGAGCAGCAGAGTTTTATAATTTGATCAAATATAATATGCTACATCGATTCAATGATGAAAAACGTATTTATATGCAGTACAAGGCTAATTTGTTTATGCACACTGGACAAAATCATCATACATACGGAGTTTATATAATTTATTATTCAGAAATAAGGTTTAATCAATTCAATATTCAAAATTTAATTGATGACAATCACACATGCACAAATAATGCTTATAAAATTAATGAAGAAAAGATCCAAAGATTTGGACACACTCACAGAAAAATAATAATTAAATAATTATGCTTTTTAAATAATTAGATTGTGTGCATTTTTATAAGTGTGTCACCAAATAATATTTCCAAATTCTTGTGTTCACACAAGAATTTCTCCATACCTATATCTATATATTAGCGCATTCTATTTTACCTTTATATGTGATTTTTTGTGTATACTTTTCCAATTATTAGTTTCGACCCCAGCTATAAACTCTTCGGTCACATTCATAAAAACAATTTTTGTTTTTGTTTAGATTCATTAAATAATTGATGTATCTGAAATAATATAGTCTTGATACATCACTTATTTAATAAATCTGAAAAAGTAAAAATGTGACCCGAAAGAGTGTGTGTATGTATGTGTGTGTGTGTATATATATATATATATATATATATGATGGATGAATCTTGATTAGCGATGGAAAAATGAGATTTTTATTAAAAATAAGAAAAATGCCATAACAAGTGTCCTTACAATATAGAGCAAATATAATAACAATACATTGAAACTTGTGTAATCTATCTTTAAAAGTCTTAAAAATACATTTCAATTACAAAACTTCTCTTTTAAGTTATTTAACTAGTATCCTTAAAATACTTGTTAGCATATAACTTTAAAAATAAAAACAGATGCTTCTTTTAAAGAAAAATAAAGACAAATGCTAATATGTATAAAAGAAAAAGACAATTGCTAATATATGCCATAAAGACACATGTTATGAAACTCAACGTAAAATTATACACTTTAAAAATCGTACATCCAAATCAACATCTGAAAAATTAAAATGTTGCACTTTAAACATAAAACTTTTTCCTTTTTTTTTGGATATTTAACATGAGCCTAGAAACATGAGTTAGCAAGACCTAAAAATAAAAAGGATATAAAAAATGAGAGAGGCTCTCCCGCGTATTCACTGTGATGCGACACACTGTTGTCAACCTGCTGGCCATGGCACTGGTGGCACAAATGGAAGAATTGATTAGGAACTTATCTTGTTTGTTGTTGTTGTTGACAATATTAAAAACTTGTCTATTTAAAGCAAATTATACCTTTATTGCAATAGGTGTAGGTGGGTCAAATGAGTTATCTAACAAACTGCTATTCATTAGTAGATCTTGTAAACTTCTCTTTAGATATTTTTTTAGTGTTAAATATGTTTTTATTCCTGTAAATAAATTAAATTTTCGTTAGTTGATTTAATAAAATTGGTTTATTTATAGAGACTAAAAACATATTTAACTCTATTTTTTAAGATGCAATATAAGTGTAAATTAGTTTTGGTTTAGATATGTGTTTTGTCCCTATAAATATGTCAACTTTTCTTTTGAGTCCCTCTAAAATATTTTATCAACTTTTAGTCATCCAAAAGTTTTTCACCTTCACTTTTGGTCCATCTTTTAAACTAAATTCATATGTAGAATTCATATTTTTTCATAAAATTTTATAGAAAAATTATAATATTATAAGAATCTCTCTAATTTTTTTTTCTTTCAACAAAACATAAATTAAATATGAATACCCTCAATCTAAATCTCTCACTTAGAAATGTAGATCCTAGCAGTGGGTGGTGCAAGGATTGGCCTGCTATCCGCACCACCTCCAAGCTTGTTCTTTCGGCGGAGGTTCAGGTTGTTCTTGGCGTGCTCCGTTTTGTCCGGTTGTTGTGTCGGTGGTTCGTCGGATCTTCATTTGGGTTCGCAGTTGCTAAAGCTGTTGGAGGTTCTGGTCGCTGGCGTCGTCGCGACGGTTATGTGGTGGTCCGAGAAGCTTTTTGTTGTTGCCGCTGTTTTCGTTGTTTTTTTCTGTGTTTTTTCTTGCTTTTTGTTTACAGGAAGTTGCAGTTGGTGGTGGTTTGATCTAGATCTTGGCATGTTGTTAATCTTAATTCTGGATTTTCTAGATTTGAGATTTGGTTCTTCAAAAGTTCTGATTCATCTGTGTGGGTCTCGCCAGATGCAGCTCGAAAGGGTTTGGTGCATAGATGCTCCGTGTTGGCGGTAGTAGTTATTCATGTGCCTTCAGAACTGTTTTCATCCGTCGCGGTTGTTTAGGTGCCGTAGGTAGACTGTCATCTATCGTTTGTTCATTGATCTTGGACTTCGATCAGATTGGTTTGGCCCGAAAGGGCGTTTATTGCTTGCTAATGGTTTTTAGGAAGCTGTTGGACCTTGGATCATTTCTGTGTTGACAGACGATTCATACACCTACTTTGATACTCTAAACATTCGCTCTGTGTTTTTTTTTTGCAGTTCGGTTTCGTATCCGCACGTGGGTTCGCAGGACTATCCGTAGTAGTGTTGTTTAAAGTTGTTTTATTTAACCACTTGTGTACTTATTTGTTGTATCACCTGTTAGGGTTTGAGTTTGTGGTTCTCTAGGTCAGGTTCATGCCCCCCAATCTTGTACTTCCTTTTTATTTTATTTTAATTTCTACTTTGCTTAAAAAAAATTAAAATTCATATTTAATTTATATTTTGTTTAAAAATTCTAATTTTTTTTGAAGCGATTTTTACAATATTTTTCACATTTATGTACAAATAGGGACCAAATGTAGTGATTGAATATTTCATAGAGACTAAAAGTTGAAAAAAAAAATTAGAGGGACTAAAATGAAATGTTGATATATTTATATGGATAAAAAACATATTTAACCCATTAGCTTATAACTCATTTGCCCCCCAGTCTTTGATGTTTAATCTTAGAGTTTTGCTAACGAGTGCTCTAAGAACAATGTTTAAGGATTCTATTAAAGTAAATTTTGCTTGAAATACAAGTTGTTCCTTTGGTCAATGCAATGATTATACAACTTTTAATACAAACTTGCTACTTTTAGTACTTTAACCAACACCTAATGATACTTGTCAACATTTCCCTTAACATTATTAGACTTGATGTGTAGATATACATGATAGATAGTCTTATTGATAGACTCTAATAGGTGTAAATATAATAAAAAATTTATATGTTCGTTTTAGGACTTCAAATTTATATGTTCATTTGGAATTTGGATCCTCTCTGAATTTTTTTGACCTAAGATGAAACTTGAACTTTAGAATCTTATGCTTTTGAAAGAGCGTGGTTGTTTGTATGCGCCGCCCCAACATCATGTGGTTATTTGCATGATCATGGCGTGTGGCTTTGAGAGCGATAATAACTTCAAATGAAAGTTAATCATAACAATTAGTATGGGTCCTCCATTTTTCTCATTCTTGTATAAACAAACAACCCCAAACCAAATCAAATGGTCCATTATGTAAAGTAAAACCATACTAGTGTATGTGGACTTACTCACACACAAGTCACCAGTTCACACTTCGCATTATTTCTTTTTCCACAATCTCTTGCTTACTTACCCAATACTAAGAAAGAAATGTGTGTCCACTAATCCTACCGATTGGGTTTTGTTTGTTGAGTTTAAATTAAGTCCCCACACGCGTCTAGAATCTCATGCTTCTATGACTCAACCTGGCTCCACTTTCACATTCAACATCATTAATCCCACTCACTCCTTCTCACTGTTTACTACACTACTTAATGATTGGAATGTCTTCTCTGGCCTTTTCTTCTTTTTCTTTTACTAATCTGTCTACCTTTTAGATATTGAGATATATATGAATGAATATTTATATTTCAAGGGTACATCATAATAGCTCATCATGACATATGTAGTCATTTTGCTTTGACCACCACCTTTGATTAATTCCCTTCTTCTTATACTCCGACCACAACGGAGATTTGGTTTAAGAGATTAGATTTTTACAACGTTGCCAACTAAAATTCGAATTCTTACCGAGTGAGGTTCTAATTTAGTGTTTGTCTAGAACAAAATTACCTCAAATACACAAGAGTTTATGGAAAGATAAAAGTAAAACACATTAAAATAGCGGGTCTCTGTCCATATTTATTGACGTTTATTTGATTTATAAAAAGATAGTAGTAGAACCGAAAACTTTATATACGACATGATTGCATGAAATTTTAATACTAAAAGACTTTAAATCTACAGTACGCATGTTACAACAAGACATGCCCTGCTAGCTAGTAATAATTAATTAATTTGCTTCACATGTACGCTTTTGGGTGCATGAAATACTATTATGCACAGAATAAAAGCCGTTATAAATTGCTGAGCGGAAAGAAAGTGTTGGCATGCTGATTAGCTCATGTGAAATATATCAAAGCATTTAGACAAATAATGCAAATATTCTTGTGATATCATGAGGTATGGCCTCCCTAATTACTGTCTTAGTGCCTAATTATATCAAAGCATTGTGTCGTCACAAAATCTAATAAGGCATTACAGCCCCGGCTCCTAATTCTATATCAAAGTATTTAATTGATGTCCTCTAGTAGTTTATGGTGGTGAGGGATTGGACATTGAAGTTACCGTTATTCCACCTTTTGCTTGACTTCAAAAAGGGAATGAGACTGATCGATAGTTGATTACAAAATATAACATGCTTAGATTAGTCGGACATGCAAAGTCAATAGGATACGAATTTGTCCAACAAATGAAAATGATATTAGTCTCAGCCGCGTTAGTTTGTAGTTTGTACTCTACAAGTCTGGATACTGATCTCAAATGGAGCGGAATTTTTTAAATTCTGAATAAGATACTATTAAGATACGTTGAAAAATTATAAAATAAAACATATATGTATGTAAAATACTTTTTTTTTGACAAAAATGAATGACATTCATTCATTCATTTAAATTGAAAGAGTAAATATATAAAATACAAATTCAAAGTTGTTAAAAATAAAAATGATGAATCTACTAACAAATTCACATTGAAGAAAATTTAAATTCATCATTTTTCATTAATATATCATTATAAAGTTCAAAATTTTTTTTAAAAAATATTTACAATTAAAACATACAATATAGAGTTTTTGTGTAAATCATAATAGTTATATATTTTCATCCCTATTTTTGGATATCAACAAAATTGTCATCAAAAGAACTCAAAACAATTTGTTTTGTTTAATGTTGACTAACTACGTCTCTTCTCTCTCATTATCATTGCACACAAAATACATAGTACATTTTAAGTTTGATTAATCTAGGGACAACTCCATTGATTTACCTATTGAATTTAATCATCTACATCTTCCTTGAATTCTCACAAATCACAATCTTGTCTCACATGTTTTTTACCTTTATTTTTTTTAGGATACGTATCCGCAGTGGCGGAGCCATAAGTTTTAGATTGTGGGGGCAATATTCATGTACTTTAAGTCTGCAACACTAAAATTACTATTTTACCAAAAAATGAAAATTTATTATTTGTGTTTCTTTAAGATGAAAGTAAAATAAACATCTACAATTATACTTCTTCTGATCTTTTTTATAAAAAAATAAAATTGTCAATATTTTTGGTTCTTTTTATCAAAAGCATTGACAAACCTTCAAATGTGTTATAAGCTAATTTCACTTGTGTTCCTATTTATTATGAGAGAATATTAAAAGTAAGTTAGTTATTGGAATTAAGAGTAATTAATACAATAAGTCCACAAGTCCTAGGTCAATTGACAAAAAAAAGAGCAAAAATTGACATCTGGACGTTGTTACTGGGGTTCGAACCCCGACTCATTTACTTGTTTGTGCGATGACTCTTGTCATTTCGTCTATCAACAAAAAAAAATCGGGGTATCCATAGAATCAATTTAAATTTATATGAGTATTAAATAAAAAATAACTATTTTCAATATTTTTCATTGGTCTTGATGGTTTATGTATTTTGTTTCTTATAAAAAGAGCTGGAAGGAATATATAGATGAAAGAGAAGCAAATATACTTTTACAAAACTACTCTTATCAAACATTAATGTATTTATAAAGTATAAATTATTGACTTGAGAATAATGCAACTAGTCGTGTACAATCATAAAAACTAATTAAGATTGCATTGAAATATTATAATTGATAAATGAGATATAATAATTGGAATAATTTTAGTTTGGTAAGATGAGTATTTTCTTTTACCTAGTAATGAGGGCATATAGTTTGTTTTAACACCATTATTTACTAAATTGAAATTAATAGTGTAGGCACATGCCCACACAAGGTTGTAAGTGGCTCCCCCACTGCGTATCCGTGAAGTATCTTAAAAATATCTCAATGTACTGGTGTAGTGCTATTTAAGTGTCTGATAAAATATTTTTTAATTTTTTTTTAATCTTGATACTTCTTGCATATGTATCAGAGAATATCATCCAAGTACTGTGTATTTGATACATTTTTATATGGATATGTCTCCATTTTTAAAGTATGTCCATTTATATTCCACGAGGCTCAAATGATTGATTTCTATATTTTCGCGCGCAGGATACCTAGTTTGCACCAAAATAATATTAAAATGTCTTTAAAACATTGTTTAGGGAATAAAAAAAATGTAAATTAGCTAGAAAATCAAGAATTTATATCAAAATGAGAATATTGATTACTTCTTTTTTTATGAATCTTTTAATACAACTTGCATCACTCCTAAAAAAAGTTTTTTATTTACTTTGTAGTTATGATAATGATAGAGGTGTGTTATTTGATCGACCATTTGTATTACAACTTATAAGGCAACCATAAATTTATAAAAAAAAGTAGGTATTGACACAAAAATAGAAAGAATTGAGAATACATCAATATTTGATAAAATAATTTATTAAAAATATTATTTTTATCACTTTGATAAATATTCTTTTTATGAATTCCTCAAACAATGCTTTTAAAACACTCGGAAGCTCCTTTTGTTAAAAGATGATTTTGTGTATGAGAAGTGAAAGCTTGCCTCCAAGTCTTTAAGTTGACCCAACATCACATTCTTGGGACAAGTGAACCGATAGATCATACACATTATTATTTTTTTGGTTAGGCAATTTATCCATTTTTTAATAAATCAAAATGAATTATATTAATACAACAATTACCATCGGAACATTTTTTTTTAATTATAAAACATCGGGCCAAACCTTGGTGGATAATATTTGTTTATTTTTTTATCTGTTGACCCCTGTGCATAATAAAAAAAGACATTTTACGAATGCAACCTACCTTTAATCTAATGCAAAAGACAAAATGAAAATAAATAAAAAATGCACACAGTAGTACTAGTAGTATTTACGAATGTTGTGACGTTAACGTAAGTAATTACATAAAAAAAAAAAAAAAAAAAACAAATGAGATAA
>Ga0228710_1002377_pt1 | contig 29622 bp, 14 predicted proteins | sample MedpolnodulmetaG_FD_177995 | JGI IMG/M metagenome (GOLD analysis project Ga0228710, IMG submission 177995) | Root nodule microbial communities from Medicago polymorpha collected in Santa Monica, California, United States - pink nodules | ecosystem: Host-associated > Plants > Roots > Nodule...
TTTATTTGTTGCTTATTTCATCATTGAACATATGTATTCAATTCCTTAAAAATATAAAAATTATTGTTTTTCACGTAATTTGTTTTTATTGCTAAACTAAATTGCCTTAGTCCCATACGCACATGTTAACACAACCTAATGTAACTTCATCATTGAAGCTATTATCTGTGGTGCATAAGGTTGCTTAAATTTAATCACCATATTAGGAAAAGTTGCTTAGCACTAAACAAATGTTTATTACTCAAGCTCAACCAAAATCAAGAAAGAATTGGAGAGAAGTACTCTTTCCGTTTCTAAATATAAATAAAATTGACTTTTTAGATTCATTCATTTAATGATGTATGTGGTTCATATTATAGACCACATACATCATTAAATGAATGAACCTAAAAAGTCAATTTTGTTTATATTTAGAAACGGGTGGAGTATATAGACAAGAGTTGTTAAAACATTGCATCATTAGATTAAGAAGTTGATGATGTATTTAAGTGTGATGTGGCACAACTTAATGATGATTTAAGAACCCACATCATATTAGGTAGTGCACACCATTGAAAATACTCTAAGCTGACTCTCAAGTCTCAAACATAGGATAAATAAAGCATTGTTTCACTTTCCTTCTCGATTTGGTCCAAGACAAGAAACGGAAAACAAGCCAAACAAAAACACTTTCCACTTTCCAAGAGAAAGTGAGAGGAAAACAAAGACTCAACTGAAGGCGCATGCTATGATGCTAAACGATTCCATTTTGAGGTTAATGCCACAGAGTGGCACCCAAAATACTGTGCCTACTTTTCATTCTCCCCTCGATATTGAGTCTTGACTTGTGAAATTCTGTATCATTCATTGTCCATACAAAACACAAATACCATAACAATTGAAGGGAAGAGAGAGTGTTTACACACAATAAACGATCTCGTCCATTCATCTGAGATTGGCCGGTTTAGATTATACTAACAAAATCAGTTTTAAACAATCCCAATCGCTAATTTGAAATTGGCCAGTTGATATTACAAAGTGTGTTATACAATAGATGTACCATATCTAAATTTCACAGTGAAGTAACTGCAACTTGCAACTTTTAAAAAAGTTAAAGTTATCAAATAAAATGGAGTCAATAGTAATCGGAGACGAGGAAAAGGAGAATCATTCACATGGCAAAAGGGTTGGGCACAAAATTTTCATCCAAAATATTCATTCATCTGGGGGGGTATATCCTTTTCCCTTGTAATGATACCAAAAAACAATTCTCACTTTCATGAGCTAATTACACCATTTTTTTCACAACAAAATCTTGTTACCTAACTACAAGAATTAGTCTTGTCCCCACATTCAACAGTCCTAGATTCTTTCTCTATCTCCCAAGTCTATTTACCACAAATCTCTTTCAGCCAAAAGATATATATCAAGAATCAATCCACCTCAAGAAGAATTTGGCCTCCACAGTAAACCATCTTCTTCTACAGTCAATAATCTGTACAAAGAAAATGACATATCAAAATGTAGAATAATAAGCATGACTTTAATTAAAGTAAACTGATTAATAAAAAAACAAATTTCAATTCCATATGATAAAACCATGTACAACACAACACCTACCTTCACGTTTCTTCACCAAATTCCTTGCAAATAGCAAGCATATAACCAAAAACGCCACAGCAGCTATACCTCCTAATATTATTGCCACAGTCTTCCCTGTATTTTGTCCTGTCATAGCATCATTTAGCCACACACCACTCAATGATTAATTAGAGTTTCATACATATTAGTAAATAGTATTTAACAAAGTAGCACAATTGCTTTAATATTATAACACATGAACAATTAAGGAATTGTATTGCCATTGCTAGATTGAGCTCCTTCTGTGTGAAACTGTATATAACCTTAACACTTCAGATTGAAATGTGTTCAGTGTATGTGTCCGACATGCGTTGGTGTCAGACACCTACATAACACAGCAAGTTGACACTAATTCATGTGGTTAGAATATGAAGCACGGACACTCCTTGAATTAGGCGTGTCCTGTGTCGGACACGTGTCCGACACTTGTAATTACACTTAATTATATGATTTTTTTCAAATTATTAGCTATGTCAGTCTCCGTGTCGTGTCCGGTGTCCGTATCCGTGCTTCATAGGGTTAGATTCAATTTTCGCAAATTATTATCGGTGTCAGTGTTAGTGCTATGTTAGGTGTCTTGCTTCATTGATGTCAAATGAACAAACACAAAAACAGATTCAACATAAAAGTAAAAAAAAAAATGAAAACTTTACTATGACCCAGAATTGAAACCAATCTTATCTATTGATTCAGAGTGATGGGATATTAGTACTTACCAGAAAAAGATGAAGAGTAACCAGAAGATGATGATCCACCACCAGATGAAGAGTGACCACCCTTTGGAACCCCATTAGGATAATAACTAAAACTAATAAAGCACTTATGCAAATAAATTTGTCCTGAAATAGAACTTCCACATTCAACTTGAGCTCTTTGAACAGCAGATTTAACACACTCACCACAATCAGAATCACCAACATCACCCTCACACTGACCCATCACATACAAAGCTTGATAAGTAGTAACATAAAAACCATGATTACTCACAACACCATTTTCCATCACAGAAAAAGCAGTGTCTCTTCTCTCTTCAAACCCTCTTCCAGCAGCATTTGTTGTTCCACAAGTCTTGAAGAGAATCTGCATCCCTGAAACTTGAGGAAAACCAGCAACCTCATACAGCATGTAACAACCTGAAAGCTGAACTCTTGCAGAGATGGTTTTGCCACAGAGTTTGTCTGAAAGAACTGGTAGCTTGCTTACACAGCTGTAGCAATCTGAGTTTGTGAGATCTCCTCTGCATTGGAAGATACCTGTGATGCTGTTTTGGCCATTACCAGTTGTTGTTTTGAAGAATCTTGTTTTTGTGGATTGTGAAACTAAGGAACCAAAAAGTGCTGAAAGAGATTGTGAATATGCACCATTTGGATCTGTGAATGTTTCTTTTGAACAACCTTTGTAGACCAAAGTTGTGTAATCAGGAGAAGATGATGATTTGGAGAAATGGGTTGTGAAGAAAATGAAGAACAAAAGAAGAAAGAGGGGTTTTTTAGGAAAACCCATTTTTGGTTTTTGAGAAATGGTGAGAGGATCAAAACATGGTTGTTTTGGTTTTGGGGGAAAAAAGGTTTCAAGGTTGGAACTTTTTTTGTGTGTTTGTGTTGAGATTCAGAGAGGGGGGGACAGGTTAAGGAAAAGAATCAAATGGTTTTGGTTTTTGGTTAGGGTTGATAGTTGGATTTTTTCACTGTTTTATTTTTTTTCAGAATGTGAGAGTAAGGAAAAGGATTTGGGACTCTATGCATTGCTCTCTCTTCTTCTGGTTTTGGTGTCTTGGGATAGAGCCTAATGTGATGATGCCATTTTGTACTATCAACATTAATAATACTATCTTTTTCATTTATTATAAAACTCACTTCAATTAATATTTCCTTGTACACTAATATTCTGATTTATTTTTTCTTCAGAATTTTATACTCCCCCGTCCCAGATTAACTGAGTCAAAAATTCATTTCACACATATTAAGAAAAATGTATAAATGAAGGAGAGAGATAAATAGTTTTAAGGGTGTGCTTGTTTCAAGTTATATTTGTTGATTCCCGGAAATAAAATGATAGGAATATATATGTCTATGTTTGTTACAAGTTTACTAAATTTTAAAGTAATATTAATTAGAGTTATAAATGGGAAAAAATAATTAATATTATATTGAAAAGTGAAATGACTCAATTATTTTGGAACACTTTTTTTTTTTTCAATTTATTCAGTTATCATGGGACGAGTATAAACTATCAACATGGTTTCATCAAACTATCAGCATGTTTTCCACTATCATAAAACTAGAATATTACTATATTTTAGAAGTAATTTTCATAGTTTTAATTACTCCCCCTGTTCTTGTCGCTTTAGAATAAAAAAAAATTGTTTTTATTTACTTGTCATTTTTAAAGTTTAATGTAATAGTAGTATTATTTTGACAATAATAACATTAATTATATTTGTAGAGGAAAATAGAAAAATTAAGTAATTGTATTCAAGTGATTAATAAACTCTCTTAAATATTCCCGTGAGTTTACCTCACTTGGTAAAGATATTGCATATTATATGAAAGGGTCGGGGTTCGAACCACAGACATCCCACTTCTCCACAATTAAATTGTGTGAGTTCTAACCCCTAAGTTGTAACAATCCGAATTCAATTCTCGGCGGAAATAATCTTTTTGCAAGTGAGTTTTATAATAAGAAAGAAATGGACATACTAGTTAAGAATACTAATTAATTTAATTTTTCAATCTAAATAAAAAAGTTATATTATATCAATTGTCACTTCTTTCAAAAAAAATTATATCAAATATAGTAAAATTATTTATACCACGTTTTGGGACCACCAAATATAACTCCTTCTGCCTCATAATGATTTTTATATTTACATTTTTTATTTGTCTCAAAATAACGTTAATTTAAATTACTAATGTAATATTTAATATATTTTTATAAATATGTATTTATTTATTGAATTCCACTCCACTTTTATTTTAAGGAAGAATACCACTCCACTTAACCATACTTTTAGACCATTCATAATAGAGCACCCCATATTGGATGCTTAAATTAGTGTTGTATGTCCAAATCATTTATTTTGTGGTAATGCTTAGTAAACACCAATTTTTTCCGACTCACAAATAAAATAAAAAAATTTAAATAGGTCCCACAAATAATTCTATAACATTACATTTCAACAAAAAAAATTATTTCTTTATTATTTATTAAATGGGACTCGCAAAAAGTGGATAGAGAGAATGTGCTTTCAATTCCACTCTTCTAAGATCATCTACAATCAGGGGTTCTTCCCATATTTAGCACCATGTTAAATAGATATCATCATCGTGACATTAATGAATATGATGCTTATAAAGATGAGTACTTTTTATAGGCACCCCCTCTCTCTCATCACTCATGGGTCCACATGTACCATGAAACCTACTATTTTTCATTTTTTTTTATAATTTATAACTAAATTAGTTTAATATTTTAGAATTATATAATTATGAATAAGTATATAAATTATTGTTAAAATTTAATTATATAGATTTATTGCTGGGACCTAATTAATAATTGTTTTGAGGTGCTGAGTTGGAGAGATGGAGCGCTTATGAAGTATTAATTATAAAACGAATTACTTGTATAGTTGAGATCCGTTTAAGCACCTAAATGTGGTGTTGTATTGTGTATATGGTCTTATACACCTAAATGTTATACTCCACAATGACATGTCAATTTAATATGGTGCTGAATAGGTGAAAGTGAAACATCTAGTATTGTGATTGATCTTATCCACCTCACAATGATCGTTACCTTTATGTTTTTTTATCTCAAAATAACTGTTAGTTTAGAATACTAATACAATATTTATTTATTTTTCTTTTCATAAATATTCATTTATTTTTTGAATTTCACTTCACTTAACCCGTCATTAACTACAATTAATAATTAATAAGAATTTTTAAATAAACAATTATGTTATACCCTCTATCTCAAATTGATTGTCGTATTTGGACCGTGCACAATTTATATCCTTAAATCGGTTAAGTGAAAATCACAAGTTCATTATTTAGACAAAATTGGTTCAGTAACAGATAAACAAAATCTTAAATCGGTTATTATTTCTGTCAGCAGGTTGTTTTTCAAACAAACTCTAAAATGGGTATGTGTATGTGTATATACAATAGAAACTCTATAAATTAATAATGTTAGGTTTGGAGCAATTTATTAATTTAGAGAGTTATTAATTTATTGATAAATTAATAATTATTAGTTTAAAGAGTTTTTAAGTAATTATACAGTACATACCAAAAGACAAATTAGTCTATGCCTCTTAGAATTACGTTGCAGCGAACCTTGGAACTCAACGTAAATTAGTAAGTGTTCATATGCATTGGAAAAATACAACCCCTGAGCTATTGGATGCAATAAGAAAAGTTAGAGATGAGCTCCAAACAGACTTGAATTTTAAAGAAAAACAGACAACTATTGAATCATATTTCAATAGAGTGTAATATATTTTTTTCAGTTTCTATGAATTATCAATTTATGATTTTTTTGGGACCGAAAATTATAAAGGGATCTCCCGAAAAATTATTATCTTATTATTTTATCGAGTTTTTCAATTTTTTACATTGGCCCAAGTCGGGACCGGACAAATTTATTATTTTAGAGAGTTTATTAATTTAGCGAGTATTAATTTAAAGAGTTTCTATTAATGTAGTCAGAGGGAGAGATGTACATCTAAATTTTTATTATTATTATTATTTGACGAGAATAAGAACAAAAGTAGTTGAATTAATTAAGTTGAAAGTAGATCGAGAGGGTAAAATATTCTCCATCTAGAGAGAAGATATTGGTTTTGGAGTGCATGAATGTAAAAGAATCTAGTTTTTGGTAGAAGGGAACAACATGCAGTTTGACTGTAACATATCGTCCTTTAACAAAGATTTGAATTCAACTAAACGTTGTAGATTTTGTACTTATTTTTTACTTTAACAAAATTATAATATATTAAAATTTAAGGCACATGGAACGAATATTTTTCTCAAAGAAAGCAGATGTGTATCAATTGAAAATTGGGCATTCATAAAGAATATTGATGTCTTCAATGAGAAACAATTTTTAATCCTTTCAGATGCAACTTGGTTGGTTTCTAATACTAATATCCCCTTTATGAGCACACAAAGCCATGGATCCTAACAACTTCAGTTTAGAAGAACAGATACTTTAAGCAAGATTACAAATGTGATTAAAACAATTATCGTTAATCTTCATTTAACATTAATTTGATTCGGATATCGCAGTGTCTGTATTAGATTTTTTACTATACTAATCATAGTTCATGTGGCACGTTCCTATTTTTGGGTTGAAAATAAATTGAATTTGGACAAAATTGTGCGCCATTGTTTAAGTGGTGAGTCAAACTTATATAAGGAGAAAATTGTGTGATAAATGATAGTGGTATTTGTCTATTAGTGTGTAACATGTACAAGTAAAATGGTCATACATAAATGCACAAGAATCTTTTACTATTATATTAAAAGTCGTGTCATATATCGTTTAATTTAAAGGTAAAATGTATTGATTTATTTGTGGAGAGTAATTTGTACTTATTTTATTTGTAATATATAGTCCCAAAAGTTAGTCTTGTCAATAATAATAACTTTACATTATTAAAAAAGTAAAACTTTACATCTTATATGTCATTTCATAAAGTTGATGCACATGATCAGACATGCAATGGAATATATAAGCATGCATGGTTTTTGTTACGTTACCCCTAATAAATTGAGGGTAGTTTACCTTTTTAAAGAAAAACCTCATTTTCTTCATCTTTATTTTTACAATTGATTACCATTTTCATCTCAATAAAATCAAACTTCTTTATCTCATGCATTCAACATATGATTTAAGTGTCTTTGGTTACAAAATTGAATCGTACTTGGCACTAGGGCAAATTACCTTCTTTTCAATAACAAATAATGTAGACCTTGCTGATAAGGTTTTTTTTACGATCAATTACCATTTTCATTTTAAAAATATCAAACTTTTTCACCTTCTTCACTTAACATGCGATCTTCATCTTCTTCGTAATATTATCAAATCGTACTAGCACTGAAGATAAATTACTCTCAATTCATCTAGGGATATCGTAGACTTCACCCATTGCTATTGATAAAAAATACTTAAGCATCGCAACCAATTAAAGTACCAATACCATGCATTTGACTCTCTCATATTAGTAGTTATTTTTTGCTCAATTACCAAAACACCCTTCATCAAGGATACTCAGATGGTTTGATTATTTGAAGATCCCAAACACTAGCAGCCTGATGTGTAGGTTGGCATTTGCTTTCTTTCGTGTTTATTTGTTCAGCGCCGCGTTGTCTGACTCGTTAGTTGGTTATGAAATGAATGAATGAAAAGAGCCAAAAAAATCCAACATTGCATATGTTCATATTTCCCATTATAGGCTGGCAATACAATTGCAATTTCAAAATAGTACAACGCATGTTATCAACACGCAAAAATAATGCCATTCAAAAAATAATAATACAATGAAATTGTATAATAAAAAAGAAATTGTGGTATGCACCAAAAATCCAAAACAGAACAATGCTGTTTAGTTAGTACATAGGAATGACACAAATTCAATTTTGATTTATTGGTCAAACTTAGTGAAATGCATTGAGAGGGATCCAGGTTGTGTGCAACGCCTCCAAGAATTCATATTCTAAACTCTCTCTTTTTTATTTAAAGAAAATTAAAACTGTTTTAAAATTTATATCGTTTGATCTTGATCGAATGATTGAAATGTATGGTCGATAATGGTTTTCACCAAAAATTAAATTCAAGTTTTTTCCGAACGATTCGTTTTAAGAAAAAATTCATTAACTACTTGAGTCTAATTACTTTATTATAATAACATGTGTTTTAAGAACATGCATGTTATACATTCCATTAAGCCTCTCTTTGTTACCGTGGTGGATCAAGCCTGTACCCACGTTTTGGCCAAAGCTACAATTTTAAGCTTCACAAAAATCACGGTAGGTTAGCATTGGAAAGTGGTATTTATGCTCCCACCACTATACCAAACAGGCACTAAATATTTCTAGATACTTTTTTTTATAGTAAATGTTTTTATTTACTTTTTTTTGCTGAAAATATTTAGTTGCTTAATAAAGGGCTTTATAGCATAGTTTTTTTTACATAATAAATACATTTTATTAAATACTTTTCATTATTATTTATTTAAAAAAAATTGGGACAATATTTCACTTTTGTGTTAAAACAGTTTTCAAAAAACAACTATAATATTTTGGAAACAGAAATGAAGTCTTGTATTCTACAAGAGTGCGAGTTCAAATCTTATTATCGATATGAAAACTTAATGTAACTAATGCATAAATACATTAGTAAGCGACTTGGTGTGAATCTTTAACTCTTAGTCTCTTCTCTTTTCCGATGGTAGTTTGAGTCTAACTTTTATTCTTAGACAAAATAATAGAGCCATTTGTAATCTTATAAAAGAGTATATTTTAGTCTTGCTCTAATATCATTTGTATTAATACTATTATTCTTAATGAAATGACATAAATTTGCTTTACATAAAAAAAATGACTTTTTTGGTTTATGATATTAGTAAACGACTTTTGAGCTTTGATGCAAATCTCACACAAACTTTTTCTTCCTAATGAGAAAATGTATCACTCGTTAATGGATCAGCGAGACCAAACTCAAATAATTATTTTCTCACACCCAAAATAAATTCAGATTAGAGATAATAATGGGTAGGATTTGCGTGGAGTAGTGCTATAATTCAAGTTTTTTATATCTGTCATTTGTTTGCTAAAAAAAACTGTCATTTTGAAAAAAAATATCAGTATCTTGACTCGTACCTTTGTGGATATCAACTTCAATATATGCACCAAAACAAGAAGATTCAAGAGCTCCAACAAAGACCCCTTTTTACACACTATATTGTCATTGACAAACACTATTGCAGCATTCTGGCCAAAATTGTTGCATAGACTAACCTCAGTGCATTTACTAATGTTAGTGGCTTCAGCTGAAACCCCAATCCAGCTCTTGAGGAAGGAATATGATGAACATAGTTGGTAGTTGTCATATGATTTTGATGTTTGGTGACACTTTTCAAAATCACAATCTCTTTGACATGAGTTTTGAAGGTGATAAATTTACTTGAAATAATAGGCAAGATGGTGTTTCTAATATTAAGGCTCACTTTGATAGATTAGTCCTCGTGTTATCCTTCAGCTCCAATGATGCGTTTAACGAGCTATGGTTCATATCACTTTTCTATGTGGTTGCGTGCTTGCTTTTAGGAAGTCAAAGAAAAAACAAAATATTCTTAAATTACAATGGTTCGAATAATGTTGGTTACATTATAATGGAGTTTTGGAAGTAGTAAATAATTCTTGGAAGATGGCAGGGGACTCTGATAAAATCAATCAATGTGTGAATAAGGATTGTTTTGATGATGTTCTCGATCAGATAAAAATTGTTCATAAGAAGTTGAATGATCTTAATAATCAAACCTAACATGAGGGTGCAATGTCAGAAATTAGACAAGTTTAGGCTAGATTGAATGATCGGTAGAGAGTGAAGAAATTTGGTAGGCGTATAAAAATACCAACAAAAAAAACATCAAAAAGCTTCTTAGAAAAAATTTAGAAACCGTTATTCTATTTTGGATGATCATAGAAGAAAATTTGACGATGAGGAAGACATTTTTTAATATTTTTAATAACTTCATTAAGGATCTTTTTTCTACCGTCATCCTGAAAGAATTTTTTAAGATGTGAAAGTGGTCAAAGATAGACCGTCAAATTCTTTGTGTAACATATTGAAAGTAGAGTTTAGAGGCGCTAAAAATTTAAAACTTCATGCTTCCTTAAGTCTCGGCGGAATGAAAGCTTTATTTTATCAACAATTTTGAAGTATAGTTGATAAGGTTGTGATTTCTTTAGCTTCAGAGATTCCCAATGGTGGTGGAAATCCGAGTAACATTAATTATATATATCAGTCTCGTTCCAAAACAAGAAAGTCCAAGATGTCGGGTGATTTTCGACATATTTCTCTCTGCAATGTTGTTTTTAAAATAGTTACAAAAACAAAAACTGTTAAAATTGATTATTCCTAATATCATTGAAAAAATTTGAAGTGCTTTTGTGACATGAAGATTAACCATTGATAATGTCTCAGTAGCTTTTGAATTTTTTCATTATATGAGGAAAAAATAAAGGCAAGAAAGGATGTATGGCACTAAAATTGGATTTGTTAAAGGGATATGACCGTATCGAGTGGAATTTTTTTGATTGAGGTGCTTCAGTCTTTGGAATTTTCTCAAAAATGACATAGCTTGATTTTTATTTGTATTTCCACGACATCTTTCTCAATTTTTCTGAATGGAAGTCCTTGTCAGAAGATTTGTCCACAACAAGGTCTCCGTCAAAGAGACGCTTTGTGTCCTAACCGATTTATCTCATGTGTTGGGGGTTTTTCTTGGCTTCTAAATAAGGAACAAGAAGAAAAGGATCTTCATGGAATTCAAATTACTAGTTTTTTATTTTTTATAGACGATAGCCTTATTTTTGTTGTAGGGATTCTATTCAATATGCTCATTTCATTCAAGGAGTGCTTAATATTTACAAATCTGTTTATGGTTAACTTATCAATTTGGATAAATAAAAATTCTCTTTCAGTCGAAATGTACATGATGATCATAAAATTTTGTTCTAAGGTTTGACACAAATTAAGGTTGTTGAGTGTCATTGAATGAATCTGGGGCTACCTACTTGTGTTGGTAGGTGTAAGCAACTTGTTTATAATTTTGTCCAAAATAGAGTGTGGAAGAAGTTAAAGGCTGAAAAGAAAAAAATTATGAATTGTTGGGAGATAAGTTTCGATCAAATCAATGGTTCTAGCAATTCCTTCGTATGCGATGAATTGTATTGTACCTTTGATGAGTTTATGTGAGCATATTGAAGGCATGATTGAGTTATGGTGGGGTAGCCAACAAGAAAGAGAGAAGAATTCTTGGATTAAATGGGAGGCATTACTTAAGGAGAAAAAAAGGTGGAATGGGAAAATAATTGCAATTTGCAAAAGACATGTTTTTTCTGAATCTTACAGCGGATTTACATGATTTTATTGTGGTCGTGGCACTGAACGTTCATCGACAATCTTCCACCTATGTCAGATCCACTATTGGAATTGCACAATTTTAGAGTAATGCTAGCAACACACATTTTCACACACACTTTTCAACACACTCTCTTTGATCAGTTAAAATTGACATGGATCCCACCAAATCGTACGTGACTAGTATAAATTTGGTGGAATCCATGTGTATTTTAACCAATCAAAATTAGTGTGTTAAAATACGTGTTTCTAACATTACTCCTAATTTTAATGTTTATTTTCATAGTAATTTATTTTGCTTGTTGGGGCGTGAGACCAACCAAGCTATCCATCCATTATTTAATTAAATATGTTGTTCATAATTTGAATTACATATGTATCGGAAAGACTCGACCTATTATTTCTACAATCTTAACATTTGATTTATTGTGAGCGTTTTGTTAACGAAATTATCTTTAACATTAAAAAGAAGAAAAACTATTTATTAAATATAAATCAAGTAAATTTTAAACAAACACCATCTTTTTTGTTGTTGGTTTAACCCTTCATTTCTTAGGGTAAAGGGTCGTAATATTTTAAAGTTCGACCATAATGTAAGTAAAATCTGATTAAGAATTATTTTTATCATAAACAAATTGATGTTCTAAACATATACTATAAACAAAAAAATGCATGAGTTTTTAATATCTAATTATACTTTTAAACAATTTTTTTATAATAATGTTGTATTGTTGATGTAATTAAAAAATATAAAAATTTATATTATATTTGTTAAATTATTGTTGTCCTAGAAAAAGATAAATTGTTTGTTAAGTATGTTAAAATTTGAAAAGTCATAAATATTTGTATTTATAATTTTAAACAAAATCAAAGTTTTTTATAATTTACACGCGTTATCGCGATAAAAAGAGCGAATATACCGCGTTAGTTGTGTTTGTGTCTTAGGTGTTGGGTTCTGTCTTGGGTCTAGGGACGAGGCTGTTTAGATCTCCCTCAGCCTCTTGGTGGTTCTCTGTTCAGTTGTCTTTCTGTTCTATCTGTGTTTGTTTTGTTGTGTTTGTGTTTTAAGTGTTGTGTTCTGTCTAGGGTTTAGGGTCGAGGCTATTTAGATCTCCCTCAGGCTTTTGGTGGTTCACTTTCTTTTCAGGGTCGGTTGTGTTGTCGGGGCTGTGTTTTGTCGGTGTTGCCACTTTGTTCCTTCGGAGCCTTGCCGCTGAAGGCCTCCTTCTCTTGGATTAAGTTTTGGTTGCTTGGCTGTTGTTGCTCGAAAGAGCTAGGTGTGCAGATACTTCGTGTTGACGGAGTAGCCATTTGTTGCACCTTAAGACTTCCTGACTGCTTAGTTGCCGGCGGGTGCAAGTCCTTCATGATTAATCCTCCTTCTTCGCAACTTCTGAATCGTTCGTTGTCGTAAGGATCATGGTGGTTTGTGGTTGTCTAGCCGAGGGTTGGGGTGTGCGCCGGTTTATTCAGGTGGTGGTGATGCATGTTGATTTTGTGGCTTGTTTTGATTTGTTTTTGTTCGAGCCGGTTCTCTTTGCGCTATTGTTCTGCCTTTTCTCTGTCTTTGGATTTTGACATCGGGTTATTGATGAGTCGAGTTTTTGGACAGGTTAAGGTGTCTGCTCTAGTGGTTCGTAAGTTGAGGGGTGTCTTTTTGACTTGTGTGGTGAGCCTTTTGGACTGGTCGCTTTTGATTTGAGGTCGGAAGCAAACTTGTGACTGAGGTCCTTTTAAGTTGTTGGGATGTCTCCTCCGATAAACCGAAACTTGAGTGATGGTGGAAGCTGAACATTTGAACCAAAATCACTATCGGATGCCTAATTGATCATTGTTGGTAGTAGGGGGGTTTTTGGTGTTTTTATTTTCTCTTTTCGGTATAATACTTGATATTTAATCCTCTTATATACATAATATATTTTGTCATTAAAAAATAAGAACTATACAAAAATAATAAAAAAAAGCATGACGCACATATACGCAAACAAAAGAAAAAGAAATCTTTGTCCTTGATTTACGTTGGTATCGTTTTGTTGTCCTTCTCTCCCACACTTTTTCCTTACTTGTCTTCCTCCACCGATCTATCTCTTCAATTTCCCAATTCCCTTCTCATTCATGGTTTCATCATCGTAGCTCATCAATCACCTCTTCATAATCAAAACAAAATGCACGCTTTCAAAGATAAAGTCACACAGAAGCTTTCCGATCTCTTTCCCACCAATTCCCCCACCTCCCAGGTAATCATTTTTTCTATTCCTTTTCTCTTGTTCTTATTCTTATTCTTTTTATCATCTTAATGTGCTTGTTTTTACTTCTGTTTGTAATTTCCAATAATCGAAAAAAAAAAAAGCTTTTTAGGCACTGTTCTTGTTAGATCTGATCCGTGAAAAATTCTGAATCTGGAGTTCATTGTTTTCGCTAATGGGTCTGACTTGTTTAATCAAATGCACCAAAAAAATTACAACTTTGTGAATTAAAAAAAATTGCGTTATTTCATTTCTTCATAATTATGATGGTTTGTATGGTGGGATTTATTATCAGAATTGTCACCACATTAGCAACGAATTCTGCTAACTATGGCGGTTTGTATGGTGGGATTTTTACTTGCTAGCTGCAAGTGATGGTGAATATTTGAGAGTATATGAATTGTATTTTGTTCTATACACATGTTTTACTTTGTTGGGACTGGTTATAATGAAAATGAGACTAACAGAAGAGTTTCAACTTCAGTCTGAATATTAGACTTTACAATCTTCACTCGAATTCTCCTATTGTAGCTGCAATTGTCTTCGTTGTCATTGGTGTTTACGTGAATAACTGCACATATTTATTGCAGAAAATGTAACTGCACTAGTTTCATGTGTTGGCCTTGGGAATACAATAACTAGTTTTCTTGTTCAAGAGGTCAGAGGTGTCAGCTCAGTGGTTAGATTTTGACTTTGTAACTTTGTAATATGACCATTAGTGCCACCGTTATTAATAAAATTTCCCCTTCCTCGATTTTAAAAAACATTACATGAGTTTGCTATATACGTTGTTTGAATATGGCTTCATAATCCACTGACTTGGGTGATATTTTTTGTTAAATTGACGTTGGTTCTGATTCATGTAGGATTGTAGGGTTAACGTCAAGATTTTGTATTAACATGGAATTCTGGTCCTGCTAGGTTTAGTTAGATTCTCTAGTATCTCTACTATTGTCATTATGTTTCCAATGTGCAAACTTATATACGGACATTTGGAGTATGATTTCCTTATTTCTATGTCTGATTCTTTTTTAAATTAGGGACATCACCATGCTTCAATATATTTATTTTCCTTATTACTGTCTCATGCCTTGACTTTAATATGTTTTTTTATTTGTTTAGGCTAGTCACCATCCTAAAGAGGGTAAATCTTTGTCTTCATATTTATCTTACATTATCCCGTCAGGATCAAACACAGACAAGCATCAATATGATAAAAAAGCTACTCAATCATCATCTTCTTCTGGATATAATTATGAGGATTTTGAGTATCAGGATGTTCCACCAGATGCATTTGTCGATTGCGATCAAACAAGTAACAACATTGATTTAACGAAAGATGAAATTATCAATGAAGACCCTACCTCTATAAGGAGTAGCAGTAGTTCCGACGTTTTTGAAGAAGCAAATGGTCCTCAGACTCCAAATGCATCAAAGAAGTCTCCGCTAAATCTTTCAGATGACTCTACTTTTATATCTCCTGAGCTGTATGAATTTTTCGAATCATGCCTCCCTAATATTGTAAAAGGATGTCAATGGGTCTTACTTTATAGGTAACTTTGCTCTCTAGTTTTTCAGTTGGTGCATTGAAGAGTACGTTACGTGTATTTAAGTATTGATTCAACATTTTTTCTTTATATTAAGGGCAGTACGTTGAAACATGGAATATCACTTCGTACACTTATTCGCAAGAGTGCTGAACTTTCTGGTCCTGGTTTGCTGGTATGTCTACCTTTCTGTGCTAAAAATTCTATGCAACACCAACACTTCAAATTAAAGGCATGTCCGGTGTCTGACATGTGTCGGTGTCCGATACCAACACAACACTAAGACATATCAACTTGTCAGTGGTGTGCTTATTAAAAAAAACGTGTCAGTCTTGTGCCAGTGCTTCATATGCATGCCTCCTTTTATGGTGTCCAAACTGATATTTACTGATTGTAGATCAATGTATCATTCATTCGTTGAGACGGATTTATTTTCTTTTTCTGTAAAACTGATAGATTGTTGGAGATAGGCAAGGTGCTGTGTTTGGTGGGCTGCTAGATTGCCCCTTGAAACCTACACCAAAGAGAAAATATCAAGTATGTAAATTCCCTTTCATCATGGACAATGCTTTATTAATAAGGCACTTCCTCATCTTGAAGTATGATTTCATTTTCTCTACTTTGGTTGCAGGGGACAAACCAAACTTTTGTCTTTACAACTGTATACGGTCAGCCAAGGCTGTTTCGACCTACTGGTAAGAGGTTCTTATTGTGTTAATGTATTTATTTTTGTGTATGTTGGAACTAAGGAACATTTGGAAATTGATGCATTGTCTATCTGAATAAGTTGACAAGTCCATATCAGCTAGAATGAGTGAATTCTACGTGTTTTAATTTTTGTACAGGGGCCAACCGGTACTACTACATGTGTTTGAATGACTTACTTGGACTTGGTGGTGGCGGTAATTTTGCTTTATGCTTAGATGGAGATTTGTAAGCCCTGCTCTACTATTGCTTAGTTTCTTTCATTACATTTTGTTACTCATAGTTGAAGTACCAGTTGTGGAATATTTTATTGATTTTATCTTCTTGTTGAATAGGTTAACTGGAACTAGTGGACCTTGTGATACATTTGGAAACCAATGTCTAGCTCATAGTCCAGAGTTTGAGTTGAAGAATATTGAGGTAATTTTCTTACTGGTGATGTTTGTTTTGTACATTACAACTAGAAGTAGCTTTCATCCTCTACTGAGGGTCTGTTTGGATTGACTTATTTGAGTTTATCTACTAGCATTAGGACTTGTAGGATTGCTTGAGAGCCTATGGAAACAACTTACGACATGTATTTAAGCTGTTTTAGCTTATTTGCATAAGCTCTCCAAAATAACTTACGAAAACAGCTTATAGCCTATATGAAAACAATTTTATTTTATCTTTTGTTATAGAAAGAGCTTATGCTATAAGCTCTTAATTTAGTTGTTGGTCCATAGTTTATAATATGCCATGCATTGATTTCGTCCATTACTTATTTCTACCATCTATTGTTCTTACATTTATAAAATTAATTATGATATGATGATTTATAACATATTCACCATATTTCTTTGATGTACAGCTGTGGGGTTTTACACATGCACTGCAAGGCTAAGACTCCTTTACTTGGGTCTCCAAAAGAAGCTCTCTCTCCTGTTTTTATTCCTACTATTCAAATGTAGTTTAGCTTCGAGAGGGTGACCATTTACACCGTGTGATCAATCAATTAGATATATTGCCAAACAAATGTGTCACATGCTCTTGTCAGTAGATTGTATGCTTAAAATTCAGTTTTTCCAAAATTTGGATGTGGACGTTAGATGCATGGTTGGAACACAAGACTTTTGTATAGTAGAGAATATATAAGGTGAGTGTGAAGCAGTGTCACCACTCAATAGCAATGTTACCAAAATGGATGTTTATAATTTAGTGGGTACAATGTTATAGGCTTATGGCCACAGGTATGAATTATTAACATTGGACGCGTCTCTTGAGATTACTTTGGCAGCAGAAATTCATTACTGTACCAAAGTGCAGATTTTGGTCGGATTATACTTATTCAGTTAGCTCTTATTCTTTATGCAATTTTATCCAAGTTTTTCTCTTGCAAAATGCTCTTAATTTCTATTCAATTTATAGTGATTTTTTTTTTCTTTCTAAAATATCCCCTTTCAATTTTATTTAGACATATACATTTTTTTTGGGATTCTAATCACTTCAATATACATTTCACCACTTCAATCTCTAGTTCAAAAACAAATCAGAACCTTCATTGGAAATTATATGTACTTGTTTTTTGATATAACTAAGATGCCAAATCAACAACTCATTCTCTATTTGATATGCACTAAACCAGTGCAAAGAATGTTCACACGCAATGATTGGATCACAGTAAATAAAAATATTGACATGATAATATTTCCCACATTATTAGATTCTATAGATACTAAGTAATCTTTTTTTTTTTTTGAAGGAAGATACTAAGTAGTCTTTTATCATCAATTATCTCATTTATCAATATATATTTTTTATACTTTTCTCTTTTTTACGAGTTCTATCAAGAATTATATTATGGTATCAGATAGAATAATAATTTCGCTACTTCCTTTCTCAAAATTTTCTTAAGAAAAGTTCTTTGAAACCTCGTTGACTTAATTTATATTGGATTCTTGAGGATTTTCTATAAAGATTCTAGTTTTCTCTTACATCTTCCCTTGTATTTCTCCATCCAAGGCTTGTTGCTTAAGATTCACCTGCACAACCTAGTTGGCATCAAACTCCTTGAAGCTTCAGTTCAAGAATACATTGCCTTGCTCCATTGATAGAAGGAAACATTCACATGTTGCATATTAGCAAAAATCAGTGCCATATCAAGACAATTGTGATGAACCATCACAAGAAGCAACGAATCACAGATTTTGGCAAGAAATTGAGAGTCTGATTAATTTACCCATCCATGCTTCAAATTATTAGCACGTTTGATTTTTTTTCTTTTCAATTATTACATGTTTCAAGCCTTTGTGAATTCCATTCACGATGAAGAGGTCTAGATATGAAGAGGTATATAGATGAAGCAAGACCACCCTGCAAGATATACCTACTTATTAAGATATTTTTTTTCAACGGTGGATCCTATCAATCATTTGTCAAAGTTTCCCAAGAACACATTTTTTTTGGTGATGTTCTTCTTTTCAAATTTTAACCTATATTGGTATTTTAACTTATAATGATGATAGATAGTTAAGCAATCAAAATTTATTCTTTTAGTCTCATTGGCATTTTAGCATACATATCACGAATAGATAAGCAATCAAAATTCTTTCTCTATAACCTAGTTGATGTTTTAGCTTTTATCCATAAAAATCATGAATAGTTAGGCTCTGTTCGGTAAAAATAGCGGATAGTTGATAAACTAGTTGATAGCTTATAACTGATGACTAATAACTTATAGTTGATGACTGATAGCTGATAAACTAATTAAAGTGTTTGGTAAAAAATGATAAGCTATAAGTTCAAACGCTACTTGAAATAGCATCTGAAAAATAGCTTATAAACTCATGAAATAAGCTATAAGCTCGTGGTGAAAGACCATTACCAAATAAAACTTTTTTGGTCAAACAAGCTTATAAGCTATAAACTAACTTTTAGGTCTTACCAAACAGAGTCTTAAGCAATCAAAATTCATTATTCTTAGCATAATTGACATTTTAGCTTCTATCCATAAATATAATGGATAGCTAAGCAATCAACACTCATTTTTTATTCCCATGACATTTTGGCTTCTATGTACAAAGAAAATGGGTAATAAAACAACTTCATACTTTCTACCTTTATTGACATTTTAGCTCATCTCCATAAAGAAAATGGATGAGCAAGCATTTTTAGTCAATGTATTTAAACATTTTATATTCTTTGTAGCCGATGTTTTTCAACATTTCTTATTTTTATAAATTCCAAGCTGAATGTGTAATAGACATTCAATAATTAGTTACACTATTTAGTCAAGTCAAGTCTTGTTGTATCCGCTCATGTTGTCAACAATTCTGCAATTAATCAATATACTTTTCTCACATTTATAAGTTTGATCAACAATTTTAATACATATATTCACTTGATATTGAAACTACAATTATTGTATTATTTGTATTATTATTATTATTATTATTATTATTATTATTATTATTATTATTATTATTATTATTATTATTATTATTATTATTATTATTATTATTATTATTATTATTATTATTATTAATAATAATAAATACAGTGTTTTCAATATAATCTGATTGAATCTTACCATGAAAATATATCCAAGTTTAATTTAGCTTCACACGCAGACTATAGTAGAGACACTTCGCCAGAGAGACAAAGTTAACTACCATCTCTGTCCTTTAAATACTTAAGGATCCTAACTTGTTATGTTTTAGAAAACGTCTTATATTACTCCTTATGCCCTTTACTTGTGTGAAATGTTGTCAAATTGATGCACCTTTCATATAGTATGTAACAATATTCATGGTGCATTTTGAAGAGCATACTTGCGAGCTATTTTGAAGAGTTTGCGAAAATAGTCATGACATCTTTATGTTTTCTAATCAAAAGACATGTTTATCTTATAGGCAAATGCCCTTTAAAAAAAATCTTATAGGCAAATGCTAACATGTACAACAAGGGTACATATTAATGAACTAAATATAGAAATATTTACTTTAAAAATTTTGCATTTAACTTTTTAAGAGTTTAAAATATCACATTTTGAATGCAAAACTCTATTTTTAGGATCTTTAACATATGTCATAAGAACACACATTAACAAGACTTTATAATATGATAATCTCTTTATTTATGTACTATACTTTTTTTTTGAAGGATTGATTTATTTATGTACTATACTTAAAATGTCTGATTTTTTCCGCTATATATTTCGAAGCTGAATTTTGATATGATATAACAATGAGATGCATTCCTCAAAAAAAAAAAAATGAGATGCTTATGTGGAAATCAGTTGGTGACACGGCAATATTTAGATTTTCACATAACAAGTAATTTTGATTTCATGAAAAATACATTAATCTATGTTATGTAACATAATTAACCACAAATTTCCCTTCAAAAAAAAAATTAACCAAAATTTGTTGAAAAAATTAGTTAGATAGATTTTCTCTTAATAACTCATTTTTATGTCATCAATTTAGTTATCACATGATTATCTCTTGTTACAAAGAAAAACCAACTGAAATAAATAAGAGGAGAACATATTTGATATTTTTAAACTATGAGACTAAGATGGTGGATTTTAACATAAAGGTCACCAAAATCGAAAATGAGACAAAATAGAGGGACCAACCAAATATACTAAAACCCTACTTTCTATTAAAACACACATATTTTATGAACAACCGATTATGAGAAATGCTAGCAAGCACCCTAACAATGTAGTAATATAGGCGGTGATAAATGTGTTAAGAGACTCTAAAATTAATTTGTATCATAAAAAAGATGTTATATAGAACTAGTGTTTCATGGGACCAATGAGTCACAAACAAGGTTTGAAAATCAACCGTAAGTGGAGAATCAAGCATAATATATTTATATTTTTTGCAATATCAATCAAATTTTGATCAAATATTATTCTTATTTTTTTTTAAATAATGACAAAAAATTAGAAAGGGCTTGGTCAACCCAAAATCTAAGAGAAAAAGTGGCACGTGTAGTAAAAGAATGGTTGAGCTTAAGTTTCTCATTGACACCCACATGATAATAGCCTTATATATCAAACATAGCAATAAAAACTAATTCTTTGAGTTTGTCTTTGACACCATCATCATAACTAACTCCATCTTCTTAGCTAACTAACAAACTCTTTTTGCTGTCTCTTTTTCTATTCTTTCCTTAAATTATTATTTTTATCTGTACTCTTCTTGTTCTTCACATTTTGTCACTCCTCAACATATGTGTAGGAGGACAAGACCAACTTATCACATTTTGCACTTTATAAGATAACAAACAACTATTATCATCTATTTTTATTCATATAGTTTATACATTTTATACCTTTTTTCTATTTCAAAGCAAAAAATTCTGGGGTTCTTTGAGGATATTATTATACACCAATCATGTTGGAGGACCTTTTTGATCAGTCACTGCCTTCAAATTTAAAGGCAGATCAACACCAACAAGATCACCAACAACAGCACCAGCAGCAACAGCAACAACAACTTTCCATTGTAATTACCTCAATCATTTTCCATCTTGTGTAATGCATGTATTTTTGTTACTTTTGGAATCATTTTTTTTTCCATTCATTATATTTAAAATTGAGGTCTAATTAAGTTGTTATTGTTATCCTTTTTCTTTCCTTGTGAAAATTCTCATTCTTTGCATTTATTTGTTCTTTCATAAATGTTCTTTAGATATTGAATTTAACACCAAACACCGTATTCCGAACACATTCTATACAATTTCTGATTTTATATTAATTTTTCTCCATCATCGGAATTCGAACACACTAAAACTAAGTGTATTCTATACGGTGTCAAAATCGTATCCAAAAATCAGTGCAATTATTCTTTTCATGCATGAATGATTGATTTGTATGTGTTTGTGATTGTTGCAACTTGTTAGAGTCATTGGCAATTCTTGATATCTAGAATCCATTCTTGACATTTTGCAGGAAAAATTTGTGTCATTTTCTATCCTTTTACACAAAGTTGGTCAGCATATAATGCTTATTGACTCTCAATAAGGACGGATCAGAGATTCTGCAATAATAGGATTTGCACTTTTTTATATAATATATTATCTCTATCCAATCCATGACAATGGCATGCAACAAACATGTCATTTTCTAAGAGCTGCATCATTATAAAGTACAATGTAATGTCAAGTTGTGGAATAATATACATCTTTTTGTACTTGTCTAAGCTTTTGCTAATTTTGATCTTCTTGTTAAGTTAGAGAGGGAGAAATAGGGATTTAAGGATAACACTTCACATGTATTACATTATGGTTCATTTAAGTGTCTTTTAATTCCACATTAAATCAGTTTCCATACATTGAACAAACACAACTAGCATTGGCATGAGGTTCCTTCTTTGTTTTTTCTCCAAACCTTGACTCCAACATGTCACAACATTGTCACATGAAGGCATAGATGCACTTCTTTTTTCTACAATCAACATCCTAAAAATGCTCCAACATGTCACAAATTTGTACCTTGAATGCACCATTATGGGCTATTGAATTGTACCTTAAATTACTTCTTTGGTTTCCATAGACAAAGAACTTGTATATATTGATGAATATAGTTTATATTTATAGGCATATCTTACTCACTTCATTATACATGCAATAAACCAAAGTTTAGACATAAAAAACAGAATATCATCTCTTGAATCAGTCTTCTTATTTAATACTTTTTTTGGTAATCATGTTGTTTACATTTCCTTTATATCAATGTTTACAGGATGAAATTTCAAGCCCTCTTAGCGCTCGAATTTTCGAACTTTGTAACACTGAATTATTCCCAGAAGCTTTGCAGAATTCTGAGGTTACATCAAGCTCAAATTGTTGCTATGAAGAGAATTCCTCATATGCAACAAATATATTAGATGTAGAAAACAAGTTCAATAATAGCAATAGCAATAGCAATAACACAGTGGTCACAACTCCAACTAGCACAAACAACAACATCAACAACAATAATTCCAACAATAGCAATAATCTATCAGTTATCTTTGATTCACAAGAAGAAATTGACAATGACATTTCTGCCTCAATAGATTTCTCACTATCACCATCTTTCAATGTTCCTTCATTCCTTCCAGTCACATCATCACAGCAAGTAGAACAATTTGATTTCTCTTCCGTGCAGCCTCATCATGTTCAACTTACAGCATGTTCATCGGTTGATGGGTTTTCGCAGTATCATAATCCAAATGATTCAGTTGCACCTCTTATGGGAGCTCCTTTATCATTACCACCTGTTTTTGAAGAGGATTGCATTACTTCTGTACCTTCTTATATTCCTTTGAACCCTTCTTCTCCTTCTTGCAATTATCTTGGTCCTGCCGGCATGGCGGCATACATGCCTAATGGTTCTCTTACTACTGCTTTGTCTACTGATAGTTCTGGTTTGTTTGGTGGAAATATGGTTTTTGGTTCTGAAATTCAGACACAAGAACTTGATTATCAAGGAGATAATGGTAGAATTTATTGTCCTGATCCTATTCAGAGGGTGTTTAACCCTCCTGGCCTTCAGGTATTGGCAATTTCTAAACTACTTGGTTAATTTCTTCATCATTAGTTTCTGATGATAATACAAATCATATTAAAAATGTCCATTTTCCGTAGTTATTTTTAATGATGCATGTTAAGTTTTCACTTTCAACTATAAAGTTTCCATCTATAAGGTTGTTACTTGTTAATCTTAACTATATCAAGCAATGTTTTTTAAAACTGGACTGAACCAGTCGATTCAATCAGTTGAAAATTGACCAATTTGGCAGTTGGTTTTGTCCCATTTGTATTGTAGTCTGTTAAACTGGTTATATCACCGTTGAAACCGGTTTTCATTTTATATTTTTCCTTTTTACTTGTTCATTTGGTTATTTGTCGTCCAATTCAATTATGGTTGAACTGTTTGTACCGATTGAACAATGGTCGAAAGTTTCACCATATCTCCAATCCGATTTTTGAAACATTTATTTTAAAGCTTCCTAAGAGGTAATTTCTTTTTGCAAAAGGTCATGGTGGTCCACAAATATGTAAAAAGCTTATGCCTCATAGAATATATGCCAATATCCATCAAAACAGTAGCTAGCAATAGCATATCATACCCTTTATAATCACAGTCTCACCAACAAAAAAAAGTAGCATAGTATATTGGCCAGTAGCAGAAAGGAATCACAACTTTCTTTCCAATAAAATTTGATGATAAAACAGTATTATTATCAGAAATGTCCTACTTCATATGGATGGTTCTTTTTGTATTTCCCTTTCCAGAATCTGAATCTGAAGATAACAATGCTAATTTATTTTTCAGGCACTTAATCCTGAGAATCAACAACTAGTAGCTGGTGCTGGTAGTTCTGCCACTCTGACACCAGAAATCTCAAACTTGGAGGACTCCACTTTCAAGGTTGGAAAACTTTCTGTTGAACAAAGGAAAGAAAAGATTCACAGATACATGAAGAAAAGAAATGAAAGAAACTTCAGCAAGAAAATTAAGGTACTATACTACTTCAAAAACAACCATGCATAATCAAACAGAACTGAAAACCTTATCATGATGTTACATATAAATTTGCAAGCTATAATTACTTGCATATCAAGCCACTTCTCTTCTTACTGCATATTTCGAAGTTCATCTAATAATGATGCAACCAAATATGCAGTATGCATGCCGCAAAACTCTGGCCGATAGCAGACCTCGAGTTAGAGGAAGATTTGCAAAGAATGATGATTTTGGAGATACGAATAGAACTGCTAGTGGCAATCATGAAGAAGAAGATGAAGAAGAGGTATAAGATTAATCTCAAACAACATTCCATTATTAAACACATACCAACACACTTTACAAGTTTATATTTAACTTGACTAATGCGCTGTTTGGATAAACAACTTAATTAAGCACTTATATATGTATAATAAAAGATACATTTATGTTATAAGCGCTCGAGATTGAACTATTTGAACTTATCTACTTATTTGATTGGAATAATTTTTAATCCTGCTTCATTTGATAACTGTAACTACAGGTAGTTGTGAAAGAGGAAGATGATATGGTTGATTCCTCAGATATATTTGCTCATATCAGTGGAGTGAACTCCTTCAAATGCAACTATTCCATTCAATCATGGATTTGATTCAATAGTTTGATTAGTATAGAATACTTATATTACTTAGCTTATATAGATTTTTGCATGGGCCTGTTCCTCTCCAGATTTCTCCTATAACTTTGGGTTTGATGGATGAGGAAGCTGAATAATTGGGGTCCTAATACTATATACCAATAAAGTGAATGAAGAATATAAATATCATATACAAAGAGTATGCTCACACAAGTTGTATCAACCCATAAAAAGGTTGCACTAGTGGAGCTCAATTGAGTAGTTTCTTTTATATTAGTTAGAAACTACTATATTTTTCTTGTTTTGTTACATTGAAGGGCATAACCCATCTTTTTAAATGTACTTTTGGTGTAAAGATTTTAAATATTTTTATTGATTTCAGATATGTTTTTTCATGAATCCGATTTGTTTAAAAAAAAGATAAAAGCATCCCTAGAAATGTTTTAAAAGTTTATACTTAGGTGTGATAATACCGTTTCATACATAAAAGTATAATTCTTTCTTTTTTCACACTATTGATTTCTTGCGCGCCCTATTTTGTTCGGATTTTATAATTCAAACGGTATAAAACTTCATTAAAACTTCCAAAGGTATAAACACTTCATTAAAACTTCCAAAACACGCTACAATACTTCGGATTTTAGAATCTGAATAGGGCGTGTGGGAAAAGTAATGACCTAAATTATACTAACAAACCAAATCCTCATATAAGTTGGCTTCATGATGTTTCTTTTGGGCCATAACTCCATTTCATTGTTTTACGATCATTTCTTTTTCCACCCTAACCTCTTCTCACGTGCCCTACCAAATTTCAAAAATATCTCTCTTTGGATTATATAACCCAAACGTCTTTTTAGGGATTTTCAGATTAAATAATCTGAAACCATGTTTAACCAGATTTTCAATCAACTTTGCAAAGCAGTGACATATATTATTAAGATGAAATAAGTGAAAATGAAAAGAAAAGAAAAAAGACATGAATTTAAAGAAAATGACATCAATAATTGAACACATTTTATTAATTGATCAATATTTCAAAATACATTTACATTAAAATAATACTTATTACATCAAATTATTAGATACCTAAAGCTAAACATGTGATACAAGAAGATGAATGAGGAAGGTGGGGAAGGTTTGTTTCCTCCCACACATCCTAAGAAAGGGGGAAAGTTTGTTTCCTCTTGCACGTCCTTAAAAGGGAGAGATGAGAGAAGAAGACTCTAATGAGTAACTCAAATCCAGACAGATGAAGCGAATTTGCAGAGTGGGATATTGTCCTTTGACCATTCATACTATCTCTACAAGATGAGATGAACCTTTGTATGAAAGACCAACAATGAAACATTGTAGAAGAAATTGGAAAACCTTCTTTGGATTTGCCAAAAATATTTGGAATTCATTTATTTCTTGCAGGGGTCGCGTGTTTTGGTTTTGGCGCATTTCATGTAACAGGTCTTTTTTTATTTTTTTATTTGAATTGTTCGAATTGTATAATCATCAATTACTGACATTGGTAAACGACCCAAAGCAATTTGATTATAGTTCAATTCGTGACGATCATAAGTTGAAAGTTCATATTCTTCAGTCATTGATAAACAATTTGTTGGGCAATACTCAATACAGTTACCACAAAAAAAGAGAAAGAAAGAATGTTAGATGGAATGAGAATTTGTGAAGAAGAAGAAGATATTTATTGGGGTAAATTCAAACATAGACTATAAAGAAGTCAAGGGAGCGTTAAAAAAAAAGGTCAAATCTTGATGATAAGTCAAAAACACAACATGTGTGAAACTGTACAACCTTGCTAACCAAGACACTGTCTATATTCTGAACTGGTTTGGATTATAAAATTCGAAATCATCCCATAATAGTTCAGATTATATAATCTGAACTAGTCCAAGATTGTGTTAAAATGATTACTTTGCAGGGTTTAAGACATTTTAGATTATATCTGAATCTGTCAAGTACATGATTTTTTTTTCTATGGTCCATATTGCACAAACTATTTATGTGGTTCACGACTCACAAAACTTCTATATATTGGTATGTTTGGTTCATTTGCAAATCACACCATAAAAACCATGAATACTAATCCAATAGATCTAAACGCCATAATGTGGACGGTGGTGTTATATGAAAGGTTTGGATGATTTGTGGTGTGTTAATTGAATTTTAAATGTTATAGGCACTTCATTTGATTGTAGTTACAGTCTAGGAACACTTTATGGCTATAAATAGCATTGCATCCTTCAACATTTTCATTCATTGTATAAATTTCAATTTTAAATTTAATTTTAGGAGTAAGTTATGATATCATGGTCATTGTTGACCACTCATACTATCCCAAAATTGATTTGCAGTTCATGTGGGGTTAGTATGATAATCAACAAAGACCTTCAAATCAATTACAATTTTTTTTTTTGCATTTTAGTCAAAAGGATGATCATATTATAGAATCTAAACACATGTATTTTTGGAATATTGGAGGGCATGCGAGAAGATGGTAGGGTGTAAAAAGAAATAGTATTGTTTCATTCAACTTTTCTTCATTTTATACTTTTTTTGTCAAGTACATAGTGGCTGGAGCTCACACATTTTAAATGTGGAGAAGTGGGGTGTCCGAGGTTCAAACTTCGGCCCCTGCATATATTATGCAATATCCATATCAAATGAGCTAAATTCATGGCAATTCTTCATTTTATACTTTATTTTCCAGTTTGGAGTTAAGAGAAAATGTAGACTTCGTAAAAGGAAGGAGAAAATAGTAGAAAGGAAGGGTTTTGAGAGGGAAATATTACGAGGAGTTCATTTTTCTTCTTCATAATACAAAACTCGTATACTTTAAGGGAACTCAAAAAATGTATTTTAGGAGGAGAACATGATAGAAGATATCAGGATAATCATTTAAGTTTTTAAGTTGTTAATTTAATACACCTATTTAATATTTTTTAACTTTTTAAATTTCAAATAGGTTCTTAAAAGAGTAACAGTTTATTAAATTAACAGTTTAAAGAACCTATTTAAAATTTAAAAAAAAAATAAAAGATTAACATAATAAAAGAGATATTTAGTCTAGAAAATATTTTCATGTGTATGAGTTGTGTCAACTTAGTCGCAAAAGTTTGAACAATTTCAAGACATACATTTTATGTCTCTCTTAAAGACAATTGCAAAACAATTATTGATTTTATGTTAATTAATAATAATTTTCTCATCCTTCTATAAGAAATAGGAAATATTTTACTAAGTCATCGAATTGGATGTCGTTGTCTTTGGTTTGAAATTTCCCCCTACACGCATCAATTAATGCTATATTTATCAAACTTTGATAATGACCACAAAGATTTTATGAAACGGACAAAAACTATTTATTTGAATTAAAGGAAGCTAAGGAGTTAGGTATGAATTTTAAAACAAAATACAAGAAAAAGAAGTTAGGTATTTTTTGGATTCATGCATGCTTCCCTTCAAATTCAAAATGGATGTTCGCGTAGACGGTTACGCCTGAAATGAGTTGAGGTTCTCTTCATTTATAAAAATAAATGGAGATTGTCATTATGAAAGATTTAGACACAAAAAAATAGGTGGTGTATCCCATTATAAAATGGGTTTCACCATTATTAATTACTTTTAAGATTTTTTTGTGTCTTTATCCCTCCAAATTAAAGAAATGGAGAAGATAAAAAATAGAGATGATCTTAATTCGTCTGAAATTTACATTTCTATGTCAATCACGATCTTAAAGAAATAAACGGTAGACTAATTATTTTAACAACTCCTCCGGTGGAAAATATTCTTCCTCTTTTTCATATTTAATGTTTGACCGTCTCAAATATAAACAAAATTTGATAAAAATAATTAAAAAATAATTTGGTCGAAAATTTAAAATAAAAACATCAATTGTTTGATCAATTTTTATTTATAGTTGTGACTGGAATAGTATATCGTAACAAAACTCTAGTTGTGGATACTTTCTTATCAATCTTAGGCCCCGTTTGGATAAACAGCTTATATAGATGCTTATAGCATTAGGGCTTATAACAATAGAGCTTACATCATAAGCTCTTATACTTGATAAGCTATTTATGTTTGGATATGTACATTAAAAAGTACTTACATAAATTGAAGTGTTTGGATGTGACATTACATAAGCAATTATCGAAATTTTAAATATTTTTAATTTAACAAAAAAATAAAAGAATCGAACCACAATTACCAAGATTTTTTTTG
>Ga0228710_1002378_pt1 | contig 29619 bp, 14 predicted proteins | sample MedpolnodulmetaG_FD_177995 | JGI IMG/M metagenome (GOLD analysis project Ga0228710, IMG submission 177995) | Root nodule microbial communities from Medicago polymorpha collected in Santa Monica, California, United States - pink nodules | ecosystem: Host-associated > Plants > Roots > Nodule...
CTACCAACCAACAGTAAACGTAGAATTGATTTGGAGAAGCTAGGATTTGGAGCTTCTCCTAGAATTGCTTTTGGGAGACTGAATTGATTTGAGAAATGATAGCCAAACATGTTGCAAAAGGCTGAAACCACGGTGGAAGCCTGAAAACGTGCTTTTAGAGGTTGCAAACGGGCAACCAAACAAGCACATAGTATTATGGTCTAAACTACAACAACATTACTGAACCGTACGACGTAGACTATTGCCCCCGCACCCTCTGTTACCCCAACAACAATTGGATCCAACCCACGTTTGGACCAAATGCGGGCAAGGGTGGAGAGCCAACATACTCAACAATAGTATAGCTAGTTTACATAATCTTAAGATCACATTTATTAGAAGCTCCAAAATAATTTTTTATGAGTTCCAAGTCAGCAACTCAATAGGTATAGCAAACATGATTGGGTGACTTGCAATAAATGCAAGGACACCTTAAATGAATTTTACAGCCATTGACATTTGACAAGAAACTAAAATTCACTCTCATCGAATCATTCCAACATCCAAGGCATAGAGGTTCATATACTTAGTAACAGAATCATACAAAAAAAGATCGCCAAAACTGTAATTGCTACGAATATACATCAATTACACATTATCTATAGCTGCATTTTGAGCTAAATTGTTACCGGCTAAAGGATAATAATCAGCCTCCGCTTCAGATTCTACATCATCACTCTCCTTTGTGAATGAGTCACTATGAAGATCCCTTGTGATTCTAGTTGTTGTATCCAAAAAGTACAAACTGAATGATGTCAAGCAGCAACAAGCAAACATTAGTATAGGCCCATAAATCCATAGGAAGAGAGGAAATGATAAGCAAAATGCTCGCAATCCAAGGGACCAAGAGTGACTAGCGCGATTCAATGTCTTATCAATATATTCCATATATGCTTTTTTATCTTGGAGCGTACGCGCGTAAACAATTATTTATTATTAAACTTTAAAATTTTTATGTCGAGTCTAGTCGGATGCAAGTTAATAAGGTCGCTCACACCTCAACAAAGGTAGTCCAATTTTATACTAGCTCTCACATATTTATTGATGTTTCATCTTGTATTTGTACCTCAATTTTTAGTGAAATGCTATAAGTTTCCTCCTTTCAAAAATAAAAAATGATTCAAACTTAACCCATTAATTAAACGAGAAAGTTTTTACTATATTTGTAGTTGTCAGTTGAACAAGTAATATCAAATATAAATGTCTAAAGCATAAAGTTTAACATACCAATAGGCTTATGAAATTGAAATTTAACACTAAAAGGAATAAATCATAACCTTTATGTTATAATTTTCTTGCTGCCCAATATATCTTCAAAAAGTAAGAGATTAATCATTTGAGATACGATAATCTATTTAGATACAATAATCTATTCAATGGGATGTATGATAATGAAAAGTTCAAAAATTATGTATAATTTTTAGGCTTAATTACAGTTTTAGCCCCCTAACTTTTCCAAAGTTGCGATTTTGGCCCTCTAAGAAAAAAAACTACAAAACAGCCCCTTAAGTTTTGCAACTGTAGTAGTTTTGGCCCCTAAGGCTGATATTGACTCGGTCTACGCTGACGTGACACCCTAAGTGAGGTGCCACGTGTTTTTTTTTTTTGCCTTGGGGGCCAAAACTGCTACAGTTGCAAAACTTAAGGGGCTGTTTTGTAGTTTTTTTTCTTAGGGGGTCAAAATTGCAACTTTAGGAAAGTTAAGGGGGTAAAACTGCAATTAAGCCTAATTTTTAATTTTGACAATAAATGGTATCCAAAAGTAATCTTATTAACTTATCGTAAAGTGTAAAAATATATATTAGAAATAATATTTATATAACTATTTTGTTTATCATACTTTTGTTGTGTTATTATTTTCTATTTTTAAAAAATTATAGCAAATTTGAATCCATTTTGGTAAAAAGTTTATTTAATTAGGAGCAGTAGAAAAGGAGTAAATTAGCGAGCGATTCCTACAAAATTGACTGATTGAGGTGAAAACAAAGATTCATTCATTCATGAGATGGATCTACAAACGACATCGTGAATGACGTCCTTGTAATTGTAGTTGTAGTTGTAGTTGTAGCTCCACCCACCCAACAAAAGCCACTTCACACTCCACTCTCCACATCTCATCCCAATTCCATTTCGATTGCACCTTCCCAACCCTAAACTCCTCAGATCTGTTTCTTATTTTCTGATTCCTCCTTAATTGGATTGGCGTAGATGGAGGGAAACTCCGGGGGTGGTGGTGGTGGTGGTGGTGGTGGTGGTGCTGACGTGGAGCTTCTTTGTAAGACGTTACAAGTGGAACACAAGCTGTTTTACTTCGATCTGAAAGAGAATCCTCGTGGTCGTTACCTTAAGATTTCTGAAAAAACCTCTGCTACTAGGTCTACCATCATCGTTCCTTTCTCTGGCATTTCCTGGTTTCTTGATCTCTTCAATTATTATGTTAATTCTGAGGATCAAGAGCTTTTCAGCAAGGAATTGCAGCTTGATACCAAGGTACTCATCATTCACTCACTCAGTTTGTGTTTGGCATCAGCCAGAATCATACCCAACATAGACTTAAACTAATTTATTCCCCTCTTTTTCTCACATGGTTACTTTTTAATTTGATTATTTTTTTCTTTCTTTGTTTCAGGTTTTCTACTTTGACATTGGAGAGAATAGAAGAGGCCGTTTCTTAAAGGTACTTACACATTCTCAATTAATTTCACTCTATTTAGCTTGAATTGGAATTTTGCTGTTGTACCAACTGATTCTATTTATGGCAATATTTTTCTATATTTGTGATGGAATGAAATTCAAAGCATCTAGGCTTTATGTTGTTTTCAATTGGAAATTTTTGCAAATATGTTTCTTTCTTTCCCATGAGGGACAGGGAAATTCAATTATTATGTGGGTTCAATCTGCTCCCCCACCTTTTACCGCAATGAAGAATATTTTTAACAGACTATTTACCTTTTCACAACTTGTTTATTCGTGAGAAATGGAAACTTTTATTTCGATTTTGCAGTAAATGCTGGGTATCTTGTTAGACATTCCTAATGTGGTTGCTTGAAATGCATAATACTACTGTAAGATCTAGGAATTCAAATTTCACAGATTTCGTGGTTATAATGGTGGTAGATAGAGTAAATTGTGCTTTGCAGTGTTTCAGTAGGATTATTTTGGTGCCGGTGGAGATCAAACACCTGCATATCAACATGTTCTCGATTTGTATCGCTTGAACTTTGCAACTGCAAGTAAAACCCCTGTTTATGATGAGAAATTAAAATGCATCATGTTGAAGTCCTCCCGTGGTGGAATTTCTGATTTATCTTAGGCATTGACTTCTGAAGCTTAGTTTAGTTGTCTGTTTGATGATGATTGTGCCAAAAGACCATAAATCTTCATCAACTTCGCTTTCTTTTGAAGACTTCACTTAACCTACAACTTCTATAAATCACCCCACAATACTTATGTCATACCTATTACCTACACAATTGTTTAATCTTCAACTTTTATGCTCAATACATTGATCTTTTATTCCTTCCTCCTCCAAATCCTGTTTCTCTCTTAATTTCTCTTCTCACTCCAAGATACAGCCTGGAATTTTATTTTGAAGAATTTCCCCCTTTATTGCACAGTACATAATATGTGGACCTTCTATTTCCTTTGTTTAAAATCTTCTACGTTGAGTATTTTAGGGGTATCTTCAATATCCCCTTTTATATTCATGTTGCCAGATTATTGTTCCTATCCGATGCTTTCCCTTCAATGTGGGTTTGAAGGTAGGAAAGGGGAGGGGGTGAAAGGCGTTGAAAACCAGGTGATCATTTTGTATTAGAAGTTTAGGGATGTTGCCATTATTGGGCGCTTTCTGTTTTTTTTACATGTGCTGTTACATAATAGAAAACTCTTCTATTTTTGGTGCAACAATATTTATTAGTCTTGCCCTGTTAATGAACTAAATCAAGCTTTGACACAATGTAAGACTGTGCGTAGACTCGTGAAGGGACCTTAAACTCGCCTCGTAAGAGTTTATGGAAAATAAAAAATTACTCAAAAACATAATTCCTATTTCAAACAGTTAAAAAACAAAGGGACATTTTAAGACATGCACAAATGGGACAAACTGTAACAAAACAAAGCATAAAAAAAACAGTAAAAACAATGCTAGTTTTGGAGAATGGAGATAACTTTTATGTTTCAAGGCATGCTTCAAACAGTAAAAATGAGTCGCGAGTTTGACAAGCATGAAGCATGCTTCAAAGCATGTATCACACTGGAACATAAGAACAGTAAAATCGGTCTGCATTACAAGGAAGTAGCTATGCAGTCAACTGTTATATTCTGTAATTCTTTAATAGTCTATATAGGTCTCTGTTAATAAAGTGGCATTTGAATTTGGTGACGGGTGACACTAGGTAACATCTGCAAAAACTTTTGCAAACAACTCCGGTATTGGTGTTTCCAATTAACCTAAACATGGTAGTCAAAATCCCGATTTCAATCCTAAAATCCTAGGATTTGGTGATTATTCTTGCCCTCACCAATTATGAGTATACACAAAATCCCAATTTGGTGGAATCCTGTATAATCCACTTTTCTGTGAAATGATTCTACGATTATGGTTGCGGTGGTGGAACTACAAAAGGCAGTTTTAGTTGCTGTTTTGTTAGAGACTTATGACTTCGATTGTAACGTATTAATTACATAAGTATTTCAAGTGTTATATTCTTGATATTTGAGTGTTAGTGTCTTAATTACAGAAGTATTTTAAGTTTTAAATGTGCAAGTGTTATGCAACTATGCTATTATGTGAGTTATGCTTATGAATTTAAATTTATACAAGTATTTCAAGTGTAATTAAAGGTTTTTTTTTTTATCTTACCTATGCTATTTTATATGCATATATAATCCTACGATTAATTTAACGATTCTACGGTTTACGATTTTACTCCCCCTTACTGATTATACGTAAAATCCTGATTTTGACTACCTTGAGCCTAAATTGTTTTGATGAGGCTACATGTAGTCCCTCATAAAAAGCTGTTATCTTGTTTTGCATCCTTTTAGGCTTACGTATTATGTGTATTTGGGAATTTCTATCTAATGGACTATATTACATCTATCATGTATGCTTATTTTATTTCAATTTAATGACTCTACTTTTTTTCTTTTTTTTGCAAAGGTGTCTGAAGCTTCTGTCAGCAGAAACCGTAGCACTATAATTGTTCCAGCAGGAAGTTCCAGGGATGAAGGGTGGGCAGCATTCAGGAACATTTTGGCAGAGATTAATGAAGCCTCGAGGCTTTTCCTTCTTCCCAATCAGGTTTCATTCTTTTGCTAGTAGACAGTTTTTTTCTTCCTGCTTAGCCACCAAAACTTTCCAAGTTCTCTTTTTTGATGTGTTAAAACTCATCTGTTTGTCTGTATTTCGCAACAGCAAAATTCTGAATCCTCGGAGCGACTACTTTCAGATGATGTTGGTGCTGGCTTCATATCTGGTCATAATACTCAACCTGCCACCTCTTCTGAATTGAATGTGGACAGGTCTGTTGATTTGCCAGCTCAGGATGAAATTGGGAACTTGGGGGTCTCCAAAGTGATCAGAGCTGATCAAAAAAGATTTTTCTTTGATCTTGGGAACAACAATAGGGGCCATTTTCTAAGAATATCTGAGGTGTGTTGCCATTATGTTTTTATTGTCCTCCCTTTATTTTGTTGTAATTTGGGTAGAAGATTTTCTGCTGTAAATTCTTGTTATTTCATTGCAGGTTGCAGGATCCGATCGATCCTCAATCATTCTTCCATTGTCAGGGCTCAAGCAGTTTCATGAGATTGTTGGTCACTTTGTGGAAATCACCAAGGACCGAATTGAGGGTATGTCAGTTGCTAATGTCCGCACAATTGATCCCCCTCAAAGATGAATGCTAAATTGGGGCTTGTGGTGACAATAAGTAGTCCCCCTCTGCCAAGGTTTCGTCAGGGATATGAATGGGTGTTGTTTTTGAATCTGATTTGTGCTATTTTATTTATATTTCTGTAGCCTCTTCCTTTTTCTTATATTGTTCTGCAATTAATGCTTTTGAAATAAACCAAACACTTGTTGGTCAGCATAATAATGGGAATATATGTACAAGGTTAATTTAAATAGGTAATAACAGAAGAAAAAAAGGACCAGAGACTTGTACTTGATTGGATAGTTTGGCGATGGGGCTATACTTTGTAATAATGATTGTTTATTTTGCTTTGCTGCACATATTTCACATGGATTTAATTTTGATCTCGCTAACAAGTGCCCTAGTTAAGAAAACAAAAAGTAGAAACTTTACATTGAAAACAACTTTTAAACATTCAAAAAGTTGAATATACACTGTTTACAGTGTCCCAAAAGAATATTTCTATTTTAATTTTCCTAACAAATGCTCTAAGGGCACTCTTTAACATTTCCTTTCATACAGGTCATGGTATCAACCATGTATTCAGATCATACTCTATGAATGTTGATCTTTTCTTTGTTGAGTTCATTATCTTTTCTTTGTTGAGTTCATTATTATATCTGTTTCTGTCGTCAAACACTAACGTACGATGACTGAAATGGTTGGAATGCTTTCAATCGTACTGAAATTGGAATGCTTTCATAATTGAAAGGTGGAGAAGTTGCATCCACAATCTTTTCGGGGGAATCAGGAAACTGGGAGCAATTATTTTTTAAGAAACAAAAATTAGATTTTATTAAAATAAAGGAAGAACATCTCAAAGCACAAGAGATTCTAAGAAGATGTTCAAAAACAACAAGAATGGTTTTAGATGACATAACCCCTTGAGATCATCAAATACAACGATAAGGATGTCAAAGAGCTCCTAAAAGGATGTTGAATCTCGAACACCAATATAATTACTATAAGTCACCATTCGAACAAGTTGCCAAAAATTGTTTAGGAATCAAATTAAAAGAGACTCCTTAGGGTCTCGCTCCAAGCCACTAACGAGTTACCGGAAAATCATAGACAATGCAAGGAACATCAACTACGAGCCAAACGAACAAGGATTTTGAGATACAATCAAGAAAACTCTTAACACGCGATCCCTTAACATACAACAAAAAATCACCAGCTCCTCAATTTTTAAAAATGAATTTACCACCAAAATTTGAAAATCCTTAATCACTTATGCGCCTAAGAACAATTCAATTAGATTCAAGATACTAATCTGAACACTGGATCTTGCAAGCTAGCACTAACTGAATCCATAACATTTAATATGAAAATCAGATTGGAAATGCTGCTGCCAATTAAGTGAACAACAACGACTCCTATTCTGCCCTGACAGAGAAGCATCTTTTCTTTATTAAAATTTGCTCATCAATCTGCTGCCTTCTCATGCCTTTATCTGCACTCAAAATGAAATGAAACATAATTCCCTGCTACCCTACAATACAGAAAAACAACACTGTCAAATATCAAAATTGGCATTCATGATAAAACCGCCGCCTCCTCTTGCTGCCCAATTCTAACAGACTTCATTGTGGCTACACTTAGCACCACTATACTTGCTCTACTTTCGAGCATAAACCCGATACACTGAGAAAATCCCCACTGCATCAGATCAAAAGCCATCACAACCAACATCAGCTAGAAAACGCCTCAAACAGACCCCCGCCACAACTAAACTGAAATTGACTCCTGAACTTTAAAAGGATTAACGGCATGTTGGGACTGTCCTCTAGACCGTTCACAACTAGAATTAGTTTCGATCTTTTTGACTATTTTTTTCTTTCCATTTTTTTGAATACATTAAAGATATCCAAAGAAGAACAAGGGAAAATAGTTTTTACGTTTTATTTGTTTTTAGGGAAAACAAATAGGTTTTATGTTTGTATTATGAGTGGTTTGTTAACCCTCTAGGTTGAATTTTGATATAGACTTTTTTGGCTTTTGTAGTAGTAACTAGCGGGTGGACTTTGATTTGTTTCCTCTCTTCTCTTGGTTGGGTTGAGTACTACTTGTACTTTATCATATTGATAGATTTAGTATCATTTGTACTTATCATCCTCTAATAAATAAAATTTTGTTTGACGTTAGAAAAAAGGATCCCAGACATGAATATATTATTAATAGATAAAAATATTGTATAATAAGTAAAGGTTACATATACTTTTCATCGCTATAAAATTAATAATTTTTAGTTCTTATAAATATTTTTTTCAAACATTGGTAAGGCAAAATGTTTCTGGCAACAAATTTAGTTTTAAACGTTTATTTTGTGTTAAGAAAAATTAGAATTCACAATTCATTTAAATATTTTAATTAATATCAATTACATATTTTTAAGAAAATAAATTCATTTAAATTGAAAAGTTGTACCAATTTATTTTTCTCATAAATTAAATGTTTTTTTCCTCATAGACTAAACTGGGTCTTGTAAATTTTCTCTTAGACTAAAATGAGTCTTGACTCTATTATTGATTTGTTCAATTGAAAAAAAAAACTTTGATTGTTATATAATATTATAATAGATTTTACTTATTTCATTTTATTTTATTTTGTTTATTTTTTATTTTATATTCAGTAATTTTCTTTTATTTTTATGAAATATTTATTTTAATTTTTTTTTTATATCGAGTTTTTGATGAAGGATGTTTATGTCATAACCAATATAAGTTCACATTAATCATTGTTAAATTTATTTTAATTTATTTTTTTATATCGAGTTTTTTAATAGAGATTAATCATTGTTAAATTACGGTGAAAACTTTGTACCAATAACGATAACTGAAAAAAAAAATAGAAATGGTTAATTCTATGTAAGTACAATGTTCATAGAGAATTAATGTATGAGTATTAATAGACATTGTAAAAATTAATTTTTTTTTTGAATAACATTCTTAAAAAAAATTAAGAGACATTCTTAAAATGTTCCTCATTAAATGTATTGTTTGAGCAAAAAATACAAAGAGTCTAATCCCTACGTGCAAATGAAATTCAGACTACAATTTCTCCAAATACTGTTTCTAAGCAATAAATGCTTTCATTTGCAAAAAATTCACACTAGAATAAAAATTGTATAGACAATATAAGTTCTCTCTTCCTAACCAATTTTTCTATTGTAATTTAACATGCTGCATATACTTTTCTATTGTTTATACCATAAATATAAATATAGATTTAAATTAAGCAATAAAGTTACGCTCATGTACAAATTGAACAGGAGCTTAAAATTTGATGATGATTGAGAATATATAAAAAGTAGCTAGGTTCATGCCACAATAAAATACAGCTATAAGTCTATAACGGGAATTTCATTTCAATTTAAAATAACATAATTTTCATGACGCTCTTGGAATTTTTTATCCTCTTAATTGGTATCTCTTGGATGGAGGATACATGTACATCTATTTAGAGACAACTTTGATGACAACCTTGTTTTTCTCTTTTTTTATTGGTCAAAAACAATGAAGAGAGAAAAATGATTAGAGAGGAAAAAAACATAATGTGAGTATGAGAGAAAAAGTTGTTTAGAAGTTGTCACAAAATAGTTGTACAAATATCATTTCTCAACCTGTTATAGTAGCTGAGTCTGAACCACAAAATTTCTTGCTGTAAACGATCTCGATTGTTAATTTTATATTACACAATTAATTTTACATAGGCAGCCGATGTCAGCCGTTGATTCAGATTGAATGGCCAGATACAATACTTTATGTGACACATTATTGCATTCAATCCGAATCCATAATTTTTTACGCTGTATTTTTTCTTTTTAGGGACAAAATATAGATTGATAAATGTAGAGAGCTAAATAAAGTAAATCCGTTTATTTTCTTCCGTGTTTTCTAAAATCAAAACAAGAAATAACAAACAATGAAAGAAAAGTTCTAAAAAAGAGACGAAAATAGAAAAGTCAAAGAGAGAAACATGAATGGTGGAGAGACATATAAGGTGCACCAAAGATGGAGTGTAGTTGAGAGACAAGTTGGATGTAACCAAATTATTTGTGGTAAAAATAGGTTTGGCAAAGACTTTCAAAGGGAGGATTATGTTTGAGTAAAAACACTGAAGAAGAAACATCTATCTTCTTCCGATCGAAAGGAAGGAGATAGGAAAGGGTTGAATAAAGTTTAGAACAAAAATTCATAAAAAAAAAAAAAAAATTGTTTTTGTTATCTTTAGAAAAAGAAAAAAACACAAAAAATAAACATGGCTCGTGGGGCTATTATTGCTTTGATGGTTTGCCTTATGGCAACGACAATGAGGTCTGAAGATCCTTATGTGTACTATACATGGAAGGTTACCTACGGTAACATTGCACCTTTGGGTACTCCCCAAAAGGGTATTCTCATCAACGGTCAATTCCCAGGACCTGAAATTAACGGTACCAGCAATAACAACATTGTAGTTAACGTTTTCAACAACCTTGATGAGCCACTCCTTTTCACATGGAGCGGTATTCAACAAAGGAAAAACTCGTGGGCCGATGGAACATTGGGAGTCCAATGTCCCATTGCCCCAGGAACCAACTACACCTACAAATTCCAGGTCAAGGATCAAATCGGTAGTTACTTTTACTACCCTACCACCGGTCTCATGAGAGCTACTGGTGGTATCGGTGGAATTAGAGTCTACAGCCGATTGTTGATCCCTGTCCCGTATGCTGATCCCGCTGACGAATACTGGGTTCTTATGGGTGATTGGTACGGAAAGAGTCACACCCAATTGCAAAAGTTCCTTGACAGTGGCCGATCCATAGGAAGACCTGATGGAGTCCACATCATGGGAAAATCCAACAGTGCTGAGCCACTCTACAAAATGGAGCCAGGAAAAACCTACAAGTACAGACTCTGCAACGTTGGTCTCAAGGATTCTCTTAACTTCAGAATCCAAGATCACCCAATGAAGCTCGTCGAAATGGAAGGTTCCCACACCGTTCAAAACGTTTATGATTCCCTTGACGTTCACGTAGGACAGTGCTTCTCTGTCCTCGTGACCGCTGACAAGGAACCCAAGCAATACAAAATGGTTGCTTCCACACGTTTCACCAAGACCGTTCTTACCACAACTGCTGTCATCTCTTACACCAACAGTAATGGCCCTGCCTCACCTGTTCTCCCACCTGCACCAGTTGGTTGGGCTTGGTCTTTGAACCAGGTTCGTTCTTTCCGTTGGAACTTGACTGCTAGTGCTGCTAGGCCCAATCCTCAAGGTTCTTACCATTACGGTCAGATCAACATCACCCGTACCATCAAGCTCATTAACAATCCTTTCGTTATTGATGGAAAGCTTCGTTATACTATTAACGGAGTTTCCCATGAGGACTCCGAAACCCCACTCAAGCTTGCTGAATACTATGGTGTTGCTAACAAGGTTTTCCAATACGACCTCATCTCTGATAATCCCCCTGCTGTCATCGGTAACGTCAGACAGGAAGCTAATGTCCTCAACGCCACTTTCCGCACCTTCATTGAGATCATCTTTGAGAATCCCACAAAGGTCATCCAGTCTTACAATTTGGATGGTTACTCTTTCTTCCTTGTCGCTGTTGAGCCAGGCAAATGGACACCAGAGAAGAGAAAGAACTACAACCTTTTGGATGCAGTGAGCAGGCACACAGTGCAAGTGTTCCCCAAGTCATGGGCCGCAATTATGTTGACATTCGACAACGCTGGTATGTGGAATTTGAAATCAGAAATGGCTGAGAATAGGTACCTTGGCCAACAAATGTACATCAGTGTGCTGTCCCCTGAAAAATCCAACAGGGATGAGTACAATCTTCCAGATACTCATCAAGTTTGCGGCATTGTCAAGGATATGCCAAGGCCTGCACTACAATACAATTAATTTCATCCTTCATGCATTCAAAGATGCATATATGGGCCGGTTTTCTTTGATTTTTATTCTTATTACATGTTAGTTGATGCATAAATCAACTCTTTCCTATATATGTACAACAATATGTACCCATGAGAAACATATCAATGTAAATTTGGATCTCCTTCCAATTATCTTTTTATTCTTTGTCTCTTTGATTTAAGTGATGAAAATTTATTAATTATTTTAAGAGCTAAACTTCCATTTCCTCTAATTCTTAAGATGAAATTATACTAATTCTAACATATATGTTTCACTTCAAAGATTTTTTTAAGTAACATTTAGAAAATTTATTCATAAAAAAAGAGAGAATAACAAAAATAAAATGGAAAAAGTAAACATGAATATGAACATTAAAAAATATGGAATGACAATAAAAAAACTCATGGTAAACAAATTTAAGAACATCTCTAACTTGGGAGTTGTATAACTGTGCTTTCACAGAAAACTTCAAGTGTTTCCTCAATTTATATGTTTTTTATTTCGATGTTCCAACAACAAATTTTATTTTAGCAGCAATATCCTCAACGTAAATTGAGTCGTTGTCAAAATAAACTTTATCCTTACCTTTAGAAAATTTGACTAGTATTTCCAAATTATGAATGACTTTGGAATTTGAATTTTTAAAATCAACTGGAATTGAATACGAGTGATTTCCAAAATAATAAAATCACATAAGACTCTTTGGAAGACCCAAAATCAAGTATATGATGCAACAACGTAAAGAAATGAACAAAGTACAACACAAAGTGCTTGAAAATAGGCGACACGTGCCCAACACTACGCAGTCAAAATCTTGTGTTTTTGCAGTTTTCTCTTGTCTTTGGGTCCGAATGTTATATATCTTCATATATTTGATTAAGACGTGTTGTTTCATGATCATTACTTGACTGAAAATGAACATGAGCAACTTTTAATTCAAAAATATGAATTACTTGTGATTATGACTCTTGGTGAAAGGTTGCTTTTCATATGTGACATGGTGTGTCTTGCATTATTAATACATGGTTCTTGCACATTATGAATTTGGATTTTAATCTTAGCCAATTCTCCATCGTTTTTAAGCAACATTTAGAAACTTTATTGATAAAAAGAGAGAGAATAACAAAAACAAAATGGAAAAAGTAAACATGAATATGAACATTAAAAAATATAGGATGACAATACAAAAACTCATTGTAAACAAATTTAAGAACATCTCTAACTTGGGAGTTGTATAACTATGCTTTTAGAGAAAACTTCAAGTGTTTCCTCAATTTATATGTTTTTCATTTCGATATTACAACAACAAATTTTATTTTTAGAAGCAATATCCTCAACAGAAATTGAGTCGTTATCTAAATCTAACTTTATCCTTATCTTTCAAAAATTTGACCAGTATTTCCAAATCATAATAACTTTGAAATATGAATTTTTAATATCAACGGGAATTGAATACGAGTGATTTCCAAAGTAATGAAATCACATGAGACTCTTTGGAAGACCCAAAATCAAGAATATGATGCAAAAACATAAAGAAATGAAAAAAGAAAAACGCATAGCACTTGAATATAGGTGACATGTGCCCAATCTTTGTTTGAGGCACTAAGCGACCTGATGACACTACATATGAATGGGACATATAATAAGACCATTTACAATTGTTCTTTTACCCTAGATTATAAGAGATTTCATTTATATCATTGCAATTTTAATTTATAGGGTTGATGATGTGATTAATTTTGATATAACAGTTTTTGTTTGTGTGATGATGTAAATTTCCACAATCTTATGTGCAAGTTGATTTAAATTTCCACAATCTTATATGTAAGTTGATGTACCGATGAAAATTACATATGTAAGTCACTGTGTGATGATGTGATTGAGTTATAAACAACATAAATTTTAAGATTGTGGAAATTTACAATGAGTTTACCGAGTATTGGGGTTGATGTACCAATGATTTGCTACCATTACAATTGATAAAAAAGTTACAATTATCAAACTTATATCAAATACCATCAATTTTGTAATTATTATTTTCTACTTACATTTTTTCTTTTTGTACTTCAAATGTTGCTTTAAGGGGTCAACTTCATAATCTACAATTATACAAATCAAATCAAACATACATTACAATACATAAAATAAATCATACAAGACATAAACAACCAAAAAGAAAATATTTGCATAAATATCAGTTTTTATGCAATATTATACGCAAGCCTAAAAACTAAATGATTCATATATGACCAGTCTGCCACTAAGGCATAAGACAAAATGCATATGTAATGCCAAGATAAGGAAAATGAAATGTAATTTTCCACCACATAAGAAACACAAGTCAAACAAATTTTATTTACCATATCATTATGCACGTGATACAAAAATCACACTTATTTTTCGAAGTTGTTAACAACTCAACCTTTATTTTTTAAAACTTTACAAAAACTTATAATCATAATACAAATCGGAACTTTCTTCACAAACTCATTATGTATTACAATTTTCATACTAATTTCATCCAAACCATGATAACATACTCAAACGTCAGATATATAGCACAATAAAACTTCACACTTTAAACAGAATTAAACCTTATAGAATTAAATTATATTTTTAATATCTTTTCTCTTTAAAATGATTGCAACTCGCTTTTTTACTTCATAGTTCATAACTATTAGTTTAGATATAAATAATATAAAGAAGTGCTTGTATCTTAGGCGCTTTACTTACTTAGCACAAGAGTTATAATGACACAAGTTTTTAAAGGAAGAATGAAGGAGTGAGATTGAGGAATGGGGAGATAATAGTTTGTGAAATGATGAAGGAGTGAGAGTGAGGGATAGGGAGGTAGTAGTTTGTGAAACGTAAGTAAAATGAGTATGTGCTCAAGTGGGTTTAAATAAATGTTTGTGGCCAATGAAAAACAAGTTGAGGTTTCACTACCAATAGGAATGAAAATGATATGACATATCCAATATAAATAGAGATTATGTGTTATGATCAATAAGAATAAATATATATATTCTCTTAACCAATGGGAAAGAGACATGTGATGTCATGAGCAATGAGAAGGAGACATACAACGTAGGGAGTATTTTTTTTTTTATTAATAGTTACACATGAAATGTCATTTATTATGATACTTCAAAGCGTTGGTTGTTTGTGAGAAATTGATGAAAATTATAATTGTAATTTAATTTAATTTATATTTTTGCATTGTTCTCAAGTTTGAATATATTAAACATACATTTTTATGTAAATTTTATGTCCTTTGAGGATTCCTTGACATTTTTTGTTTATGATACAAATTATTGTGGTCATTCAAATTGAAATAATCTTTTTGCCTTTCAAATTCTAATTTAATTCAATCAAATAAAAAAGACAACATAAAACGTGCATTGAATATCAATCATGCATTTAATGTAAATTATGTGTGCATTCAACGAAAAATATTTCATTTGAGTAACTTTCCTTTCATTACACAATCACAATCATTTTTATTTATAAGCTCAAAAACTTAAGACTTTAGGAATCGATAGCAAGTTTCCATTTTCCATGGTACTTTAGTTAATGTACCAATGACTTACTGTCGTTGTAATCGATAACAAAACTCTACAATAGTTACAATTTCTGAATGTGTAATCGATAACAAAAATATTAGCAAGTTTCCGTGGTCACTCCAAATAAGAATATCCTTGGAGTTATATTAGGATTTCTTCGTAAATAGTGTGGATGTGTGGTAACTGGTCTTATTTGGAGTGTTATTTAAGTAGTAATAGTGCCTAGAAACATTAATAGTTACACATTCAATGTCATTTTGTATATTTTTTCAAAGCATAGGGTGTTGGTGAGAAATGTTGAAAATCATAATTGTAATTGTAATTGTTATTCTATTTGAATTTTTGGATAATATTATGTTCTCTAGTTTGAATATATCAATATTATATATTATGCTCAATTCTCTTGTATATGAGGATTCCAGAACAAATTTTTGCTTAAGTGGCAAATTATCACGGTTTTTCAAATAAAATAATCACTTTGTCACTTATATTATAATTCAATTTAGTCAAATAAAACGTGAACATAAAACGCATTGAATATAAATTGTGCAATTAATGTAAATTATGTGTGCACTTAATATAAAATATTACATATTTTATTGGCCCTTTTTCATAATTTCCAATTCAAACAATTAAATTAAGGGTCCTGCTAACCGGTGCCCCCGGGGCACTGGTTAAGCATACCATAAAAGGGAATTATTACCATAAAAGGAAACTGTTTTTGACTTTATTATATATTAATTACACAATTTCAATGCATTAACTACTATATAATTTCCTTTTCATATCCTTAACCAGTGCCCCGGGGGCATCGGTTAGCATTTCCCTTAAATTAAATAATTAAATTTATTTTAAATAATAAATTTCATATTTTATTGAATAAAATCTTGATCATACAAGGCACACATTAATAGAGAATTTCACACCCCTAATATTAAAACACCGACTTAAAATGGCCAAATAGAATGGAAGATGTCACAATTTTCCAATCCTTTACACCTAGCATACATTTTTAGTTAAGTAATTAATCAAAAAGATTACTACGAAAATATATTGCATGTTAAATTATGCCTCTTTTAAACGGTTTCAATACTTTTAAAACATCTAACTATGATTATTCTCCATGTTTCTATGACAGTGGTGGTCAGATTAGTGATATGAGGTAAATATATTATTGATCGATGGTGGTTGAAGTGGTGATTGGTGGATGTCGAAGTGGTAGTCAATGGTGGTCAGGTTGAAGATTGGAGGTGGATGCAGTGCAGGTAGTCGTAATGGTGATAAGAATGATGATTGGAGTAGTGGTCTGCCGGTGGTGATGTGCTAGCATTAAAATAAAAACGGGAATCACAAAATCTAGTTTTGTGGTTTTGAGATTTAAGTGAAAATTGTTTTCAAATTAAGTAAGAGAAAAACTGAGTTAGGATCCCTCCAGGTGGCATCTAAGGTGCACAAATACTAAATTTGTGCACCATGCACAAGTTTTATTTTGACCGTTGGATTAAATGAATAACACATTTTCATCATGGTCTTTCAGTATTAGATCTTCTTCACTTTCTCTTTCTACCTCATCCTCTCTCTCCTTCCGGCAACAAACTTACCTCCACATCAACACTTTGTTTTCACATTCAACATAAATCAACATATGATTGTTGTTCTTTTTTTTTTTTTACAAGAGTAAACTTAGTGCATCTGATTCATAATAATAGTTTCAATACAAGATGGAATTCTAATAAAAATACATAAACTAGCATAACGTGGAGCTTCCCAAGCTAGGCTATGAGCAGCTTCATTGGCTTGTCTCCTAATAAACCTCACATCAAAGGTTGCTAAATCTGAGCTAAGCAAGTCCTTACATTCATTAATAATTGCATTGAAATCAGACACCCCTTGCTTATTCCTGTAGATGCTATCAACAACAGTTTTGGAGTCCGTTTCAAAGTCCATATTGAGCAATTGAAGATCACGAACCCATTGGAGAGCGGATAGCAAGCCTAACACCTCTCCCATATCCACCTCAACCAAAGGTGAGAAACATTTTGTCTTGGCTAGGACGTAGCAACCTTCCTCGTCTCGGATACAGATTCCAATTCCTACCTTATTCAGCGAACTAGAGAACGAAGCATCAACATTGCATTTGTATATGTCTGGGCTCGGCTTTGTCCACTTAGTTTAATCACATTTGTCCACGTGAGTATCCTGCTGATTTTTGATTACTTGCGCATGTTTCCAACCGGTAAGGAGATGTTGAGTTCTGTCGCAGATTGTTTGGACTGTTTCGGTTATGTTGTTCCAAACCTTATTATTTATGTGCTTCCATAAGGTAACCCCGAACAGTTGCTTCTGTTGGACATCAAGGTGCTGTAGTAAATCAAAAAATGCGGTTGGAAAACTGACAGGACTGCTGAGTGCGGATAGCAGTTCATTCCAAATTTTGATCCTTTGCCAAACCAAAATGCTCTTCGGGCACTAGAAAAAGGTGTCTATTGTCCTCATCATTCACGTTGCATAATGCACGTTGTGATGGGCAATTGTTCAACTTCTTCATTGTATTTTTATCTTCACCAAATTAATTACAAATCCAGAAAGTTAGGATTAGAAAAATCCATAAAATAAAAATAAGAAATTAAAATAATTTAAAACCATATTAATCTTTGATCAAATTAATCAAATCATCACAATGATGCTTCTCGCCTCTGGTTCGGCCGTTTCCATTTCCTTCATTTTCATATACCTAATTTTTCAACAAAAGTGAAACTCTCAACCATTTTCTCGGTTATGAAATTGACCCATGTTTTGGGATGTTTTGACCTTTGGGTATAATTGAACTGTTTCCTTCCTTAAGACTTATAAGTTATTTTTTGAATTGACCCATTTACTAGAATTGATCTACATGGAGAAACACCGTTTTTAAGATCTAGAAACTGTAAATCCAGAAATGCCGCCATAATGGAACAACCCCTCAATTTCAAAATACATCATGCTTCCTTCAAAACAAACGTCTTCAAATATTTACCTTTTCGATCTGAAATCGCCACCACCATGGGAGAAAGGACGAGGAAGTTAAAAATAAGGATTGAAGAAACTTGCAACTAGAAAATAACGAGATACCGTCAGAGATGGAATGGTTACGAGGGAGAGAGGGAGGGAGATTAGAGAGCGGATGGGTTCCACCGGGTTCTTTGGAGGGTGGTGGGTTCATTTTTTTTGCATGGCGGTGGTGATGTGGGAGGAGGTTGGGACGGGGGTGATGGTGGAGGAGTATGTGACACCAATGGTGTGGAGAGAAGTTTGTTGTTGGGAGGAGAGAGGAGAGGTAGAGAGAAAAAGTGAAGAAGATACGATGCTGAGAAACCATGAAAAAATGTGTTCTTCATCTAATCTAATGGTCTAAAAAAATCTAAAGAAACTTGTGCATGGTACACAAATTTAATATTTGTGCACCTTAAATGCCTCCTCATCCATTACTGAAGTTTTTTTTAAATATTTTGAGGTGTATAAACAAGATTTGAACTCATTTAATGAAGTCAAGATCCTCTCCATTTTTTCTTTGCCAATGTTTTGGGAATATAGTGGGTTTCGGCCCTCTTTGTAATAATTTTTTTCTTCGAGAATATAAATACAAAAAAGAGAATGTTAAAGAGTGTCTTAGGAAGTTTTTTTTTAAAAAAAATGGTGTAATAGTTACTTGATAATAAATAACACCTTATGTTTTCAAGACAAAATTTGTATTTACAGATTCCTTGACCAATGCCCAAGGATACGGTTAGCAAAACCCATTAAAAAAATATGACATTTGGTGGGTTCAATTTTATTTTATTTTTTGAGGGAAAAAACAAATGTGGGTTCAATTATTTAATATACACTTAAAACTATAATAATGGAGAGGAGAAATTGAGAGGATCCTAACTTCATTTAATGTACACTTTTGTATTTATATTTTCAAAATTATAGCAATCGTGGAAATGAAAAGAATAGCCTACAACGAAGAATTTGAATTACCTTGTAAAATTATATTAACTCGTAGAAATTTCTCATCTTAACACTTTATTTTGGTTCTTCATGAACGCTAACTTCGATCTCAGGACTAGAAGGTTAAAAGAGCATAGGTCTAAACCAATCATTCGTTAGAAAAACCGGCCTCTCATACACTCTTATAGAACAATTTTGTAGATAATATTTATTGAAATGAGAATTTGAAATACACACACATGAGCCAAGATCAAATGACATCTTGATGTCAAAATTAGTTTGACATCAAATCTCATCCATTTGTTTCATTTAATCTAATGGCTTAAAACTATCATAAGTTAATTAACACACAACAAATATCTCTCTATCACCTAATTAAAAACATATTTACCATCATCAATTCATAATCAATCATTCCCTTTTTATTTTCCACTAATTTATTTATTTCCGTCAGCACATACTCAAACTTTTTTTAATTTTTACAGAAAGCATGATAAAGCTCATAATTATTTAATACCCATAATTTTTTATAAGAAAAATAAATTATATTAAGAAAAGCAAACAAGCTCGGCTAAATCATTAGCAGAAACAATAGATACCATCAAAGCATCCAAATGATTCTTGAGTTCTTCCTACGAATTAGATTATTTTGTCACTCATCGTATCTTATGTTTAACAATATTTAGCTTTATCATGTTTTTCATAAAAATTATTAAGATTGAGTTTGTGCTTATGGTCGCAAGAAATAAATTAGGGGGAAATAAAAAGGAAATATTTGAATCTACCGAAAATAAAAAGGGAGTGCTTGATTATGAATTAATGATGGTAAATGGATTTTTTAATTAGGTGATAGAGAGAGTATTTAGTGCATGTGAAATAATTTGGTGATAGTGACCCGTTTTTTTCAAAATAAATCTTTTTTTTGAATAATCATTTTTTTTTATTTTTAGAAAAAGTGTTTTATAAAAAAAAAAAAATCTATTTTGACTCTAGAATGAAAAACTATTAGGATTAGCTTTTCTCAAAATCTGTCCTCGTGAGCTTAGCTCAGTTGGCTGGGACAATGTATAAAATATGCAACGTCTGGGGTTCAAACTCCGGTCACTACCAAAAAAAGCTTTTCTCAAAATCTATTTTTTCCTTAAACAGGGAGGTCACACATGTACAAGTTAAAACTCTTTTTTTTAAAAAAAAAAATAAAAAGGATTTTTATGGGTAGTAGGCAAACAAAAATAACTTCACATTTTTTTAAAGCTGAAACAAACACACTCAGTTTTAAGCCTTGATATGATGTCATTTTTTTTAACAATCAAAAATGAAACTTATATATTAACAAGGAGGGAGCTCACCCAAGCACAAATAGTGCGAAGGAGCTCCCAAATAATTACAAAAGAATAGTGTTAACCAAAGATAGGTAAGTCCCAGACAAGTCAAAGGACTTGACCACCACAAATGGAAACCAAAAACAAATACAACATTGTTAGTTTTTAACCACCAAAGAGAGCACCGCTTTGCTTTGTCCAACAACTGGTCCATAGAGCTACCCAAATTGTTAAACAATCGCTGATTACGGTCATTCCAAATTATGATGTCATTTGATCCTTTCTCTATTGAAAATATAAATTTGTCTTGCAATGTATGAGTGACTCCATGAATTTTAAAAATATTAATTTTGAATATCAATAAGAATAATTAAATATTAAAATTATATAATGTTGTTAGAATTTTATTTATAAATATTGTATCAAGTGGCATACTACTAGAACAAGAAAAAGGATATTTAAAAGCAAAATGAAAAACGAGACTATGATTTTTTTTTTATAAAAAAAAAAAGAGAGCATATGTGAACCGTGTATTTCTTTTTTAACGAGGTCTAAAAAAATACCAAAACAAAATACAATTGGTCAAGAAATATTGAAAGCATTCTTTTGTGGTAAAAGCGTAGGGAGTGATTGGCCATGAATGGTTAGTTTTGTTGTTTTATTCAAATGTTAGCATTCTAACTGTAGACATGGTGAAGGGGTTTAACACATTAATAGGTAACATGTAAGAGGAAGCACGCAATGTAAGGATCATAATCAATGGTTTGTTAGAGAAGTTAACGGAGAGTTTGAATGGTTAATAAACACTTACACAAATGTATATAACCAGACAAATCATTGAGCCATCATGTAAATGTTCTCATCTTAGTTCTTTATTCCATTACAACATAGTATAAGGTAGTAATTGTTAATCACGATCAAAGCAAAATGAAGAGGACAACGTTTTTGTTTATGTTATGTCTCTTGATTGGTACAACATCAATGGTAATGGGTGAAGACCCTTACTTTTATTTCACATGGAAGGTTACATATGGTACAATCTCCCCTGCTGGTGTTCCTCAGCAGGTTATTCTCATCAACAACGAATTTCCCGGACCCAACATCAATTCCACCAGTAACAATAACCTGGTTGTTAACGTCTTCAATGGCCTCGACGAGCCTTTGCTTTTCACATGGTATTATATACATACTCATTTCATTTTCAAATCGTGACATTAAATGATTTTTGTTTATTTTGTTTTTGATTTGATCAATTAATAAATGAAATCTAAGCAACGTATAATCAAATTTACAGGGCTGGAATTCAGCAAAGGAAAAACTGTTGGCAAGATGGTGTGCCAGGAACAAACTGTCCCATCCAACCAGGAACAAACCACACATACCGTTTCCAAGTGAAGGATCAAATCGGTAGCTACTTCTACTATCCTAGCTTGGGGATGCACAGAGCAGCCGGTGGTTTTGGTGGCCTCCGCATCAACAGCAGATTACTCATTCCCGTCCCATACGCTGATCCCGAAGATGATTACACCGTCCTAATCGGTGACTGGTTCACCAAGAGTCACTCCACCCTCAGCAAATTACTAGACAGTGGCCGTGCCCTCGGAAAACCACAAGCTGTTCTTGTTAACGGCCAAAACGCCAAAGGTGACGGATCTGACAAACCACTCTTCACAATGAAGCCAGGAAAAACCTACAAATACAGAATCTGCAATGTTGGTCTTAAAAACTCCCTTAACTTCAGAATCCAAAATCACCCAATGAAGCTCGTTGAATTCGAAGGATCCCACACCGTCCAAAACAGTTATGATTCCCTCGATGTCCACGTAGGACAATGCTTTGGTGTTCTTGTAACCGCAGATAAAGAACCAAAAGATTATTACATGGTCGCCTCAACTCGTTTCACTAAAACTATTCTCACCGGTAAAGGTATTATGCGTTATGCCAACGGTAAAGGTCCTGCTTCACCTGAAGTCCCTGAAGCTCCAGTGGGCTGGGCATGGTCTTTGAATCAGTTCCGTTCTTTCCGTTGGAACTTGACCGCTAGTGCTGCTAGGCCCAACCCACAAGGTTCTTACCATTACGGTCAGATCAACATCACCCGTACCGTTAAGCTCATCAACACCGTTAGCAGAGAAGGTGGAAAACTCCGTTATGCACTTAACGGTGTCTCCCATGTGGATCCCGAAACCCCTCTTAAACTCGCAGAATACTACAATGTTGCTGAGAAGGTTTTCAAGTATGACACTATTGCTGACATGCCAGAAAACCTTGGTACCAGTGTTACCTTGCAACCCAATGTTATTAAATTCACACACCGTACTTTTATTGAGATCATTTTTGAGAACCATGAGAAAAGCGTCCAGTCATATAATTTTGATGGATACTCATTCTTTGCAGTAGCGTGAGTATACATATCAATATATATTTACATACTATACGATTTTTAATTTGGTTATGCAATTAACGCGTTTATTTATTTGTGTAAATTACAGCATAGAGCCAGGAACTTGGACACCCGAGAAAAGGAAGACATATAACTTGCTTGATGCTGTGAGCAGACACACCATTCAAGTGTTTCCAAAATCATGGGCTGCAATAATGTTGTCATTCGACAACGTTGGAATGTGGAATTTGAGGTCAGAGATTGCTGAGAATCGTTACTTGGGACAACAAATGTACATTAGTGTGCCTACTCCAGAACGTTCTCTTAGGGATGAGTACAATATGCCAGAGAACGGCTTGCTCTGTGGAATTGTTAAGGATCTTCCAAAGCCTCCTTCATACATCAGTGGTTGAAGCAAACTCTGCATTCTTTTTAAGTTATATATGTATGTAACTAGATTTCCCCTGTGAAATTCCTCAGCAAGATGAGCTAGGTATTTTGTAACAGGGTGAAAAAGAGAATAACTGGGGCTTTTGAAGCATTATAAGATCAAGTTGATCACTTTGTGTTGACTTCTTTAGAATTTTCATTGCGTTTTTGTACTTTGAGTGGGTGTCTTACTCCTACAATTTTATAATAGAAATGTACCCCTTTCTTTTCATCTATTATTGATTTTTCATGAATATTCTTGTAATGTTTTTTTAAAGGATATAAATGGTTTCTTATAATTTAATCTTATTATTAAAGAAGTTATATATAATTACGATATAAAAAATGGACATGGTTTTGCTGGAAAAGACACTGATATATTTATAATCATTTACCACGTTTCTCCCAAACACAATCACATTCACATTCACTACTGAATCTTGTAATGGGTTTTAGACAGGTAAATATTCAGTCTTCTTAAATATATGCAGCCTTTGCCTACAAGTTTAAAAAAGCCGTGAAATTCACTACTGGTTTGGTCAAATTACTACTTGTCTACATCCATAGTTATTACAAAGGGTAATGTATTGATATATGTTAATAAGAGTTCAATCCATCTTTTTTTATTTTGTTAAAGCTAAAATGACATATCTGAATTTTTAAAAACGTTAGATGTGATTTAATTAACGAATAAATTATAATTACAATGTTAATTTTCAAAATTCATAGCAACAATTAATCACGAATGTTATCTTTTTTCTTTTTATCAAAATCACCATTGTTAGTATTACAATTAGCTTGAGTAGAACAAGTACTTTAAGCAAGGTCTCTTCTAGACATGTGGACGGAAAAAAAAACATAATTGGAAGAGAATATCTCAAAGTGGCCAACCAACCAACTACTCTCGCAAAGATTAGTCATCGATACTTAACATTATTAGTGTTCGAGGCGTGGCATGAATCGGCTTTGAGACAAAATATCATCAAATCCAAATATTAAATCATACACGGTTTAGTTTGGATGAACTCTTTTAGATAAAAAAAATTATTTGAATCGACCAAATTGAATGTAGTTTAAATTAAATTGATTTTAGGTTAATAAAGTAGAAAAATATTATATTAATACTAAAATTATAACCTAAAACTTGTGGAATAAATTATTAAAATATCATATTTAGAGAAAGATACTAAACTCATGTTTCAACCAAATGATTGTGCTCAAGTGGTTAATGAGCTCCACCAAAATGCAAATTGTTTGATAAAATCCAAGTTTGATTCTAAGATACAATTTGGTTCTGTTTTGACAAAGGAATTCGAACAATTTTCACAAAATGGATATCCAAAACATTAAAAAATATTCAGTTTTGTATGATTTTCAATTATTTTAGATCAGTTTGCGGTTTCAATTTAGGTAAGTTTGGAATATGAGAACCTGCCAAAAATTACATATACTATTCAACAAAGTGGTTGTTGACAAGCGAGTATGAGAGCTTAATTCCCTTTAACTGATAAATAAACAAATCCCTTCTGTCAAAAGCAGTAGTAGCACCGGGCATAATATATATAAAGTAGTTCCAATCCAATTCATAAATAAAAAAATTAGATATAGTCAGTCACATTCATTTTCATGCCAAAAAGATGAGTCCCACATGCCCAGAGAAAATAAAGAATCAACCAAAATTTGATTTCCTACAAATCCTTACACTACCTGCAGACGCCTGATTTGCTGCTCGATTACTTCCAAAATTCTTCCGATTTGATTCCCTCGCAATTCTAGAACCAAACTACACCAATACATCAAAGACAAATCAATCACTATGCCAAAAGAGTTGTAAAGCAAAATTTTGAAGTGTAAAGTTTTGGAGTGCACACCTGGATTGCCCGTTTGGGAAGAACCGCTGCTTCATATAAACCAAGCAATTGTGCAACCTTCAGAAAATATATTGACCATGTGATTTAAGATTGGGAGTCAATTTTCTATGTTGGATCTTCAGACAGCAAAGGTTTTTATTTCAGTAAAATAGAAGTGCATGTATAAAATATTGCAAATTCTATAGTGAACCACTTTGACAAATGGTCCATGGTGTACCGGCACTTGAAAATCACCAGAAACTCCAACAACGTCTCATGGTACATCGGTATTTGTCAGAAGTAGAAGAAGTTCATGGTCCTCTTCATCCTAATGAGTGAAATAGTGGTCTGATTGCTATGAGTTTGAAGAAAACAAAGAAAAACAAATATAAGTGTCTCCAAAATCAACGCATATTTGTTTTCCTTTATTTTTGATGAACCGGCACCGATCAGGTCACTGTCTCACTCATGAGAACATGGAAGGACGTGAACTTCTACTTTGAAGGGGTGACATCATTCATCGTTGGTATTTCAAGTTATTTTCAAGAACTGGTCTACCATAGACAATTAAATAAACTGATCCACAGTAGAACCCACCATAAAATAGAGCTCTTTCTGATGAAACTTCAAACACAAGTATGAGTTCAGTTCAGGCAACAGCACTGGCTTCAAGTCCTTATATTCATTCATAACTCTTAAGATATATGAGCATGTTACCAAAAATTTGGATCACTAGTTTGAATCAGCTGAGTTAAGATGTTAAGTTATTGAAAAAGGTCTTGAGAAAGTGTTGTCGAGTCAGCCAATAAATGGTCAGATAAGATGTAAATTGATAAATTAATAATAACTTTATAGCAGTGGAAAACAAATAAACCACACAGTCAACAATACCTCTCTTAAAATCTTTTTATCACCGATGCCACTAGGTTGATCAAGGTTGGCAACCTCCCACAATGGAATGTTGAGTAAAACCCTTATAACATCCTCATCCAAGAATGGGAATCTGGCCTAAAGAGAAAAACAAATCAAACAAATGACAAGTAACTATGAGATTAACAAATTAGGGATCAATATTGATTCTTGCTATCATTTGAACATTACCTCCTTCCCGTTATCAGCAATACATCTATCATCTCTCCCTAAATTTCTCTTCCAAATTCTTTGCATGTCGAGTTTCATTTCCTCATCTAGCCCCAGCCAACTGATTAAGGCATTTATACCATCAGAGTCCTTTAAAAGATAATGCACATGTAGTCATCGTTCATAAATCAGTACTATTAAGTTAACACCAAGGTTCCTTAAAAAAAAAGTGTTAACACCAAGGTGACTTAAAGAATTTTGAAATGTCAATCATCTAAGTAGAAGTATATCACAATACCACATAAGATACAATGAGTCTTCCAACCTATCAATCAAAAATTTTAAGTCAGGTAAATAATTTAGAGAAAAAAAAAAGAAAAAAAACCCTATTAACTTTGTTGTTCACAGATACAAGTGGTGTCAATTGGGTCCTTAAAATACTCTTGCTATCAATTTAGTTTCTATCGATAATGAAAGATTCATCAATTAAGCCCCTCAATCATGGAAACTCTCGTCAAATTAGTCCCTAAATTAGGATTCCATTACACTCGTTCCTCAAATCAAACAAAGGAAGACTGACATTTTGAGTAATTGAGAAAATAAAATGATGGTAAAAATATTTAGGATGAAAGTAATGATGCTTGTAGCTTTGGACGAGAAATCAGGGGTTAAATCAATATTTTTATTTAAAAACAGTGAGCTGAATAACATATTAGACCTGAGGTAATCTATTAAAGCCACAGAATGTATGCTGTATGGTTCTTATTGTAGTTTCATTTGCATCATATGTTTCTTTTCTGTGGAAAGGTACATCGATTAGCATTTATATACACATCTTCTAAAATTTAATTGGCCACAGCTAAAGCAAAGAAGAAAGAAAGGAATTACACTGACATATGCATATAACTTGAAAGTTACAGGACCCAAGCTAATGTACAAAAGGAAAAGAAAGTTGTATTCAATAAGACATATAAAGAGCAGAATATTATCACTTGTAAGTTGTAAACATATGGTATAATCATAAAATATGATTAACATTACCATAGTAATAATACCTTCCTCGTCTAAAACTTGTTCTATGTCTCCCATAACCAGCACACTGTTCATCAGCACCAGAACCAACAAGGAGAATCCTTGCATTGGACTTGTACTTAATCCGTGCATGAGTGTCATCAATATCATCTGCATCAGACACCCATCCATCACCACCAGAAGCAAGCCATAAAGCTATTCCAATGTTAAGGTCCTGAAAAGATATGTGCAAACCAATCATCAAATAATGTCAAGGTGTTTGAAAACTTAGCTATAGGCTTTTCAAGCTGAGGATTGATTAGTACCATGTAGGTGTTGGCAGGATTTATGAGTGACATAACATGACTAGTTTCAGACACCAAATCTGACAAGTCAGCATCAATTTCCACGAGTCTCCATCTGCACTTTCAACAGATGCTTTTAACCAACTGAACATGACAGCAGTGGCGTATCCAGGACCCTGGACCAGGGGGTGCAGACTATTTTATCTAAATGATTTTTCGCTTCAAAGAGTTCTCTTATTGCACCATAAACAACTTAGTTCCTACCGGTGTATCAATATATATCACAATTAAATGATATATGACGTATCTTTTTTATTCAATGGTAATTAAAACATTTGTACTTTTTGTTAGTAAAATCTCATTAAAATAAATTTATTAAATTTATACTTTTTTAAAACGTTATTAAATTATGTAACATTCAAATTTTGGTGAAGTAATTCCAACGTTTAACATGGTCATAGTCCTTTTTTTTTAAGAGTCATAGTCCTTGTAAACAAAAGAAATTGAAAACAAAACAACATAAAATGCAAAATGTAAAACTTCAAGATATTGTGCACGTCCAGTATAATATATATACATATGATTGAATTTCACAAGAAACTTTAATGGTGTAGGGGCTGAATCTGTTTGGATTTGGAAATAAGCTTGTTTTCACATTTAGTTGGAAAAATAAAAATAAAAAAAGCAGAGATTTAATCAAATCAATTAAACAAAGTAGAAAAATAAGGATGAATATTAAAAGCAAAAGTCAGATAGTCAGTATTTATAATGTTAAAACTGAAAAGCAACTGCATCCAAAAAAAGTACTAGAGGGCTGCAGGTAAGCAGCAACTTTGACGTGAGAGAGTCTTGAAGCAGGTGCAAAATTAAAATGTCGGTGTGCAAAATACATGAAAACCATGATTACCGAGAGAAAATGTCAAAATCCAGGGTGTGCAGGTGCACACCCTCAAACACAGCTGGCTCCGCCCCTGCATGACAGATGCTATAAAATCCATCGACATAAATCTCGTCCAATAGAACAATGTTGTCAAGATCAATATCTTAACTAAGACTGGAAGCAGGTAGCAAGATCGCAACATGTAAGGTCGTAACTAGGATCTTACATACTACCCAAGTGATTACGAAGGATCGGGAGGCGGGTAGCAAGACTGCAAAACATAAGATCCTACATGTTGCGATCTTGCTACCTTCTCCCGATCTTAGTCAAGATCTTGATCTTGACAACATTGTTGACTATGATTTGTTATTTTAGAAAATAAAACTTGATGCTATAAATTTCATGTTGATAACAGTATATTCTTCCATGAACATGTACAAACAGCAAAATCTGTTATTATACACATTGCAAGAAGTTTGCAAAGCACTAGATGAGGGAATGAATTATGTCATAACATTTTAAAACAATAGGTCAATTATTATACTTATTTCCCGCCAACTCACAAATTTATTCACTTTGTAACATTCAGTGTAGATCTGCAAGATTTGATTCACTATTTTCAATTTGAAATTAGGATGCAGTAATTTCACACAATGATTGGACAAAATTTACATGTCAAACCATGTCGTTAATCATACAAGAAATACATGTTTCAGACCACTTTCAATGCCTCTGACAATGAAAAATATATGCATCTTAGAATTCAGCAGGAAAAGTTTATGGCAGATATATCCAATATGGTAATAAGTGCAATATTTCGTCTGTTTTCAATATTTTCATCAAAAACAAAATAGATAAAATTCAATATCAAATGGCATAAATTTATAATTGCTCAATATGCACTGTCTTAAGAGACTTCATTTTCGTACACAGCAATTTAACATTTAAAAAAAAAAAAAA
>Ga0228710_1002380_pt1 | contig 29607 bp, 16 predicted proteins | sample MedpolnodulmetaG_FD_177995 | JGI IMG/M metagenome (GOLD analysis project Ga0228710, IMG submission 177995) | Root nodule microbial communities from Medicago polymorpha collected in Santa Monica, California, United States - pink nodules | ecosystem: Host-associated > Plants > Roots > Nodule...
AAAGAAACCCCCAAAAAAAAAAAAAAAAATATGTATATAAATGTCCCATAATATATATTCATGTATAAACGTTGCTTAAAAAAAATGTACAAACGTAACACCTTTAAAAAAAAATGTATAAACGTAACAATTTATTCAAAAGTAACATCAACCTTTATAAAAAAAAAAAGTAACGTTCCTGTCAAAAAAAGAAAAGGAAATAACGTTAAATATATTTGATTGTAAACATTAATAAGTTATAAAGGGTAAAAATAGATTTTAGATAAAATAATAAGGGTAAAATTGAAAGAAAATAAGCTATAAGCTGAAACGCTACTTGGAATAGCGTTTGAAAAATAACTTATAAGCTCGTGAAATAAGCTATAAGCTCGTGGTGAAAAACTATTATCAAACAGAGCTTTTTTGGTCAAACGAGCTTATAAGCTATTCGCTATTCCATATAAGCTCATTTTTTGGCCTTACCAAAACAGATCCCAGCTATTCACACAACTGCAGAGACTAATCTCTCGACTATTGTAAAACATAAATGAAACAGCAAGCCATTCTTAAAAAATTTTAACGATGTTGCTACATGCTCAAAGTTAAATCCAAACATAAGTTTTAATAGAACATTTATACATCAAAATTTTAGTAATCAATATTGTCATTTATTTTAAAAATTAGAGAAAATATCTACTCATTGTTTACACATCTATATTCAATTCAATTATACACAATCACACACAAAGACTAGGCTGTGAAGTCGCTTCAGAAAAGACGGGGAATCTTGAGAGCAGGCGAGGTGTGGATATGATATACAAAGATTGTAAAAATAATTTTTGTTTATAAATGAAATTTCAATCTCTTGTTTTATTTTGATATTCCCCCTAGGCAATGATTTCACAGGAAGTGACGATGAGACTAAGGCTAATGGCAAAGTGAAGTGACATATCGCAATGCTCAGCGCCGGTAAGAGCAGTGCAGCGTGGTGAGTGTCTATTCTTACTGCTGTTATGTGACAGCTGCTTCAGTTGTAATGCTGACGCCGAGTGTTACACTTTTTATTACATTTTTTTTTTAAAACCTTATTTAAACAACCATTTTTCTTTAGAGAAATGATATTTGTACAACCATTTTTTAATAATTTTTTGATAATTTTCTCTCTTATATTTACATTATCTTCTTATTCTCTCTTCTTTTTTCTCTCTCTATTATTTTTTATCAATCAAATGAGAGAAAATCAAAGTTGTCATAGAAGTTTTACATATATCACTGCTCTTTTCTTTAAATAATTTATGAGAGAATTCTTAGAAATCGTGGTTGGGCCTAACACAATGCCACAAAACCGGCTTCTGAGGTGAGGATTGCCCCCCACTTATAAACACATTGTCAGGCCATCACATATCCGATGTGGAACTCTTAACAACAATTAAAATATATAAAGCAATGTAATTCTTAACACGAAAATCAAAGTAGTAAACAGAGAAAAAATAAGAACATAATATGAATATGAGAAAAAGTTATTGTAAAAATTATAGTAGAATTGTTGTTCAAATATCATTTCTATTGTTTTTAGATTTTTACTTAAGAGTTTAGATTTTTACTTAAGAGAAGTGTTATATGGCATGCCGATCGATAAAACCCATGAAACCAAAAGACACGTACAGTGGTTTACATACAAGACCGTCATAGGAAATATAGATTTTAAGGGACGAATAAGTTAGATAAGCTCACCATCCATCGGATAACGATACTGATAACGTTAAACTCACTATCACCTATGAGATAAGATAAAGATTAATAGTATTTTTTCCTGTAAAATAGGTCATTTTCAGTTTATCTCCTAAGAAATTTTCAGTTTGAATTCGTCCTTTAAACAAAATCAGAATCCCTAACCCATCTGAATGTGCATATTTGATGATGTGACACATTGAGTGGCGCGCTGACTGTGCATATCTGATTATGTGGCGTGCTTACTGTGTAATTAATTGTGTTTTTCATTTTTTTCGATCGGCATCTCTCGTGAAGCGGTTCAGCTTCCCTCTTTTTATCAGCTTTTCGATGGCGTCTCTAAGCTGGTAGTAGTCGTTGGTGTCATGGTCGTGGCATAAATGGAAACGGCAAAATCTGATCTTATCTGTTTTCGCGGACTCTTTCAGCGTTTGGGGTTGTCTGATGCCCGCCTTCTTGAATTCAGTGTGGAAGCATTCATGCAGGACCGCTTCTCAGGATGCGCTTAACAGGGTGTAGCCTGTGAACCATAGGCGCGAGCCCCTAGCCTTTTCGTTGTCGCCACGGTGCCTGTCATCGTCGGTCTTGTTCGACTATTTGTTTCTAATTGCTTCCTCCGCCAACTTCTTTTCTTCGTAATTGATGTACGATTGGGTGCGAGTTAATAATAGGTCATTCATGTCTTTGGCCGCTCGGAGCCCTAACTCTTCTTTGAATTTACAATCGTCGCGGAGGTTGCTATCGAATATAAAACATTTCAACCCATCATGGGCGCCCTGTACCTTGACACCCGCCCGAGTGAAGCGCTCAACGTACTCCCTCAGATTTTCTTTCTTGTCCTGGATGACAGCATTCAAGGCCACCATGGTCTTCAGTCGTTTTCACCTCGCGGTAAAGTGGAAGGTGAATTCACTGCAAAGCTTTCCCCACAAATCGATAGAATTGTCATGTAGGCCCATGAATCAAGTCATGGTGGGGCCCTTCAGGGTTAAGAAGAATAACTTGCACTTAACCGCGCCCCTCCCGTAGTGGTAATCGAGGATAGTGTCTAGGTGTTCCACGTGCTCGTCCAGAATTGTCGTGTCGTCACAGGTCTCCAACTTTGGCGGCTTTACGAAAGCGCAAGGAACTGGATATTCCGCTATCTTTCTGGTGAAAGGTCCCTAATAGTGGCTCATGTGACAGTGTTCTAGAGAGTACTCCCCTTCCTTCGGCCGACTGTGGCGTGGGGGAGAATCTTTCTCTTCGTGGCGTTTCGAAGGCTTGCACGTTTCGGACGATGTGGAGGTGGACTGCTGCTCCCTTCGTCTGAATCATCGGGATGTTTCTTGCCTCCTTTTTGGAGGTTCACCTGTAGGAGGTAGCGCCACCTACTGCCAAAGGCGTTGTACGACGTTCGCTTCGTCGAGCTTCTTCGATTTGCGAGGCTGCTACCGTCGGAATCTTTTCCTGATTCTTCTCCATGCGTTTGAGCCTATCGTTCTGCTGGAGGACCATATTCACCAGGTTCGCTAGGACTTCGTTTGTCTTAGGAGACGATGGAGCTTGAGGAGAGGACGGTGAAGGAGGAGGAACGTCCTCCAATTGCGGAGGAGGCGGAGGCAGCGTTGTTGCGTTCAACGCGGTTGTACCACGAACGTCAGTCGTAGTATCGAGGATATCATCGCTTTACTCAGGAATCACCGGTTCGAGAATTGGAACCGTTCGACTTTGGAGAACTTGGATCGTTGAACGTGGTGCTTGAGAGGTGGAGGAACGACTCGCGGCGGTTCTTCTATGAGTTCCAGCCATTGCTTCAGAAAGAAGAGTAGTAACTATTAACTGTTGCGGTGGAGGAACGTCAAACTGAAAACGGTTACAGCGGAGATACGCGTAACGTTAAACGGTTACGGTGGAGGATCGTTGCACCATGGCGGTTTAGCGAATGATCCCCTCCTTCTAGTGCCAAATGATCTGTCCGGTGAGAACAGTTGAGTAGCAACGACGAAAGAGAATGCTCCGGTGTGACGGTAACAACTTCCGGCACGGTGGCGAATAGTCTTTGCGGTGAAACGAAGGGTGATCCTTCCGCGAGAGTGCGTTCCTGTGTGGCACGGCGCACGCAAGCTGGCATGCTCCTTTGAGTGCGAAGCCTTAAGGCGGTGTATTTTCGGCCACGTGTCGGCGTGCGGTTGGTCTTGTGACCGGTCCAGAACAGAGATTAACAAATTTTTATTTGTTGTCTAGAGTAAGTTGTGACACGCTGTTGGGGGGGGGATCAGGGATTGCTTTGTTGGAATTTTCTTTTTTTTTAGGGGAAGAGGTAAATTCCCTAGTCATAATAGTCATCGTTCTCACGATATCATAATATATATATATATATATATATATATATATGTTAAACAGTTCTGATAAGTTTGCCCTAATTAATCTCATTTTTTTTGTGGATCTGAGTAATTTTTTTGAAAAAAAAGAGTTTGCAAGGAATCAAACCAAGTACCATATGCTTTCACTTTACAACTATAACCGCTATGTCACTTCTGCTTTTATTGAAATATTGTTGCTTCCAAAAATGAAATACATGACTAAAACATTTTTTTTAAATCCCCAACCGCCTTAGCGGTTTTCTCTCTCATAGCAGTTATTTTTTATTATTAACGGTACCTTTATTAATAGTAGTTCTTTTTCATTTTTTTTGGTGTACGCTTATTACATTTTACGATATTAAAGTTGCATCTTTGAAATTGTAGATCATTTGACTGATCCAGATGATAATTATATCATTAGAAACTTCACTTTTTCCTGTAATTTTGTCGGCCTCTTTGTTTCTCCTATATTATATTACTTGAAGTTGTTCATTCTGACTTTTTATTTGCAAAAATCGATACATTAGACTATAACATTACTTTGTTTTAGCAAAGTAATGACTTTGATTCCATATTCCACCAAGAATTTACGCATACCTGTCCAATAAAAATTTGCAGCAAGACGAGCTAGAGTGAGCTTTACTCCTGCATGGCCACCACTAGGTGTGTCATCAAACTCACTAATGACAATAGAGCATAATGGAGAGCTTGGATTCAACACATAATGTCTGACATGTAAGACCAAGCCATTAACAACTGAATACGGTGAAGGAAGAGTTCCTTGCACTTGTTGTTGATGAAATCTCATAAAAAAGGATCATAAATATTTTCTTTTTGTAACTGAGTCACAATCCCAAAGGTGGGAGAGGATACCAATGCGAAAAGTGTTGTTGACTGGTCGGATTCTGGTACAGGTGACTCAGCCAAAACTCGTGAGAGTGCATCAGCTACTTTATTGGATGCTCGTGGTTTGTACTTGATACGAAATTAAAACCCCAATAACTTGCGGACTTAAGCTTGTTGATCAGGCGTTTGGATCACTTGTTGTAACAATTCCTTAATGCTCTTATGATATGTCCGAATAATAAAATAATGTCCCAATAAATGTTGACACCATTTGTGGACATATTCAGTGATAGCATGGAGTTCCTTGATTTAAACTGATGCAGCTTGTAATTTGGGACCGAGCTTCTTACTAAAAAAATGTGTGGGGATGTCCATCATGCATCAACACAACACCAATACCAACATTGGACGCGTCTATTTCTATGACGAACTCTTTGGAAAAATCAGGTAAACTGAGGATAGGAGCGGCCATAATCGTTTTCTTAAGTGCAATGAACGACTTTTGTGCCTCATCGTTCCAAGAAAACGCATCCATCTTTAACAGACCGGTCAAAGAAGCAGCAATACTAGCATAGGGAGCAATAAACTTGCGATAGTAACCAGTAAGGCCAAGGAACCCATGAAGTTGTTTAACCAACATTGGTGTTGGCCATTTATCCACGATTACTAGCTTCTTTGGGTCAGCGTGGACACCTGAAGATGAAACTATATGACCTAGGTAATCTATAGATTCTTGACAAAATAACCATTTAGACAAATTAACGTAAAAACTGTTGGTCTTTAGACAGTTCAAAACCAGATCCAAGTGATATAAATGCTCCTCAAGTGATGCACTATAGATCAAGATATCATAAAAAAAGACTATAAAACACTAACGTAAGTACTGAGAAAACAATTGGTTCATGGTGGCTTAAAATGTTGATGGGGCATTGGTGAGGCTGAATAGCATGACCAAGAACTCATAGTAGCCCTTATGAGTATTAAACACAATTTTATAAGTATCACATAATGCACCCGAATCTAATGATAACCAGCACGAAGATCCAATTTGCTAAACACAGTTGCCCCACCAAGTTCACCTAAGAGTTATTAATGGCGGGAATAGGAAAATTATCCTTAGTTGTGGCTGCATTTAAAGCACGATAATCGACACAGAACCGCCAAGTGCCATCTTTCTTTCGGAACAACAATGCAGGGGATGAAAAAAGGTTATGGCTTGGAGTGATGATCCCTTGATCAAGCATTTCACAAATTAATTTTTCCATTATCGCTTTCTGAAATCAAGGGTAAAGGTATAACCTGACATTTACATGTTTTGTTCCTTTAACCAAATGAATGTAATGATCAATAGAACAATGGGGTGGGAGACCTATCAGAGCGATGAAAATATGATTATAACGATGTAAAAGCTCCAAAAATGGTGGGGTGAGGTGTTGCGGAAAGTCAGGGGTGGGTTCAGGTTCTATGACTGGTGCATAGTTGGTATTAGTGATAACGAAAATACATGCAATGTCATCACTGTGAACCAGAGCTTGAAGCTGATGAAGGGACACAAAATGCGGTTCTAAGGTTAAGTCGCCCACCAAGGTGACCGGAGTGCCTTCCCAACTGAATTCAATTTTGAGAGCAGAATAATCGTTGGATACCTTACCTAGTGATTGGAGCCACGAAAAAGGCAACACAACATCAGGACCCTCGATTGCTAACACAAACAAATCAATGGCAAAGGTAATTCCCTATAATATAATTAGAGCATCCTTACAACATAGATGCAAACAAACAAGGTTCCACACCCAAGCGCTCCGCTAACGCAGGTTTAATAAAATTGTGGGTGCTACCACTGTCAATAAGGATCGAAAAATTGTGATGCTGATAAACCCCAGTAACATGAAGGGAACAATTATGTAATTAACAAGATAAGGCATGTAAGCTCAAAATGTCGCCGGAGATGTCACCCGGAGGGTGGTCCTCATGTTCTATGTCTGGTGCATCATCCTCATCTCCGAGAAGGAGCAGAACTTTGCTACGACATTGATGTGCAAGATTCCATTTCTCATCACACTTAAAGCATAACCCCTTGACGCGGCGATCCCAAATTTCCACTGGTGACACATAACGAACATAAATGTTGGTGTTGGGTGTAGGTAGTAATGGGGGTAGCAAATTTGGTTTAGGTGTGGTTGCAGAGTTTTATGATAGGGATGTCTGTGTGGAATTTGTTATAGAGTTTGAGCTAGGGTTGTGAGGTGGGCCTTTGGACCAAAACTTGCCCTTGGAAGTAGTGTCATCAAATCGTGCCTCGCATGCTCTTGACATGGAAAAAGCTTCCATAAGTGTTGGTATCGTGAAATTGCAATTCATGACGCAAATTATGTTTCAGTCCAGTAATAAAGAAGCTGAAGGTTTTGAAATACTAGTAACCTTGTTCATGAGATCTTCAAATTGTGCTTGAAATTTTGCTACCGAACCACACTGCGAGAGTTTTGACAAATCACCCTCCACGTCTTCATATTGTGTGGGCCCGAAGCGATGGCGAACAACGTCAAGGAAAACAGACACCGATGGAAGTAAATGGTTGCGCATCGCCCATTGGAACCACGCGGCGGCGCGACCTTCTATGTGAAAAGATACGATCTGAAGACGTGTTTCCTCCGATGCCTCATGAAAATCAAAGAAAGCTTCGATCTGAAACAACCAATCAGTTTGATAAGATCTACAAAATGGGAAACACTAATTTATAGTGCACGTGATGCCGACCTCGAAAATCCTGTTGGTGGTTATTGAATCGATGAACGAAGATTTGCAACCTTGGAATCAACCTCCACGAGATGATTTTGGAGAGTTAAATGAGTGGTATCAGAGTGTGAGTCGAGCTATGATTGAAGTGTGGCACGAAGTTCAGCGAATTGTTCGTTTATGTTGGATTGAAGAGCGCTCAAAAGTTTAGAAGGGTTCATGATGAAAGCACCAGTGATACACCTTGCTAATCTCAAGGTATCAGAAATTGTTGCACTCTTCGAGCGAGTGAAGCTTCTTAGAAAATCCGTAGGAAATTAAGAAGAATTTTAGAGAGAAAAAAGAATTCTTATCATTCAGCATACCACAAAGAGTTAAGATTACAACATATATTGTGATGGCATAACTTATTTGCGTAAAAGAAGGAAACCAAAAAGGAAATAAAATATCATTTGCATAATATAAGGAAACAAAATAACATAACTTGTGCTAACAGAATGTCAGCAACAATCCTCTCACCAACACGCTAAATCTTCCATCCATGCTAGCTTATTAGATTGGCGCTTTCTTAAATGTGGGCCTTCAGCAGTTTCCTCAAAGCATTCTATTGGGCCTCCACTCACTAAGGCCGTATCCGTTTTTTTTTAAATAAAACATGAATTTAATATGCATTTTTTAGCACCAAAAACATAAAATTCATGATTTCTTAAAAAAATCTAATTTTTTTTTAGAGAGATTGTCATAATATTCTACCCATTTTTGGAAAATTTCATTAAAAATAATGAAAGTTAGACATGAGTTGACTAAAAAATAGGGACTAATTTCATGGATTGAAATTTCGGAGGGACCAAAAGTCTAATGAATATTTTAGGGGGACTAAAAACAAATGTTGATATATCTAGGGGGGCATTTACTTATTTTGGTGGCTTTTCGTCAAGATCACTTGTTCTGTCATAAAACTCTAACTTTAATGGCTTCTCGAAGGTATGCGGTATTGGAAAATATGTTATCCTACTTATGAACGGACCACGCCTGTGATGAGAATGATGTCATTATGGAAAATATTCCTTGCGTCTTCAATGATTGCGACGGTGGGGAGGAGAATCCCTGCATCTTAATTGCGACGATGAAGGCTCTATACGATCGTGGCGACGAGGTGAACGACTTCTACTTCCCTCCTCAGAATATCCTCGGGGCTTACTCTTGCTTTGTGGTTGCTTCGCCGAAACTGACACGATGTCTTCGAGTACCACCGAAGTAGTATTGCGTTGATTTCGTTTCACAACCTCGATTTGTGTAGCGATTTTGATGAAATCTCCTCTTGATACAACTATACACGTTCATGATGTTCAACAAAAGATCGTTGGAGTTTAGAACACCAGCGAAATGAGGAGGTGGAGGAGGATTCTAGTTAAGATTATGTTCTTGATTCTTCGATGGAGACGAACGGTGGTGGAAACACCGTTGTTTTTGGATCGCCTTACTTCGTTGTTGAAGGAATCAAGTTGTTTGCGATCGTTGTAAAAGTTCCGATTTGATTCACGTCTTGAATGACTGGAGAAAATATTGGTTCAGAACAATCCTGAAGAATCAAGATCACTAATTGAACTTGCATTACAGTGAAAGATTTGTTGTCGATGTTTTCCAGTCGTGTTCGAACCTTGATTTCATGTTTGGAATCGTATTTGTGAAGATTGTTGCGGTGGATGAATGTATAACCAAAAACAATTACATTGATGGAATGCCTAATTGAAACCGTTACAGTTGCAACGTTTTAATCTTTAGAAATCACACACGAAAATAATCATATTATAAAATTAATTGTATATATGTAAAAAACAAAGAGTTATGCCAACAAATGCCTAAAAAACATTTGTTATTTGTTAAGTAAATTAAATAAAATTTGAATTCAGAACTTTTCAACAATTCTTTACTTTAAAAAAAAAAAACAAAACTTTTCACCATTTTTATAAGACACTCTAGCATTTTAAAAAAACAAAAAGGCTTAATTGCATGTTTAATCCCTTATGTTTATTTTAGTTTTCAATTTGGTCCCTTATGTTTTGAAAGTTTCAAGTTGGTCCCTTACGTTTTAAAAGTTTCAAGTTGGTACAAAACGTTACTCATATTGGTATAAGTTAGTCCATTCTACGACATGATATTGAGTTTAATAAAACAAAAAAAATTAAAATAATGTTTTAAAACTGATTTTTTATATAAGTTAAGTTCCATCATCCATATTGTCAACCCGAATCTTTAATCGTTATGTGACTGAATGGACTAACTTATTCCAACGGAAGTAACGTTTTGGACCAACTTGAAACTTTTAAAACATAAGGGACCAACTTAAAACTTTTAAAACATAAGGGACCAACTTAAAAACTAAAATAAACATAAGGGATCAAACATGCAATTAAGGCAAACAAAAACTATTTCTACTAATTATAAAAAAAAATTAGATGTAAAAAACAAAATCTATTTCTACTATTCTACTAATTATTACAAAAAAAAAATAATATAATAAAAACAAGTGAATCCTCGCGCACAGCTCATACCAAAATTCTGAATCCTCTTCACTCAGAACCTCTCTCTCTCTGAGTTTCCCTCGGTGGTAACGGAGATCACTTTTCCTCTCTCCGGCGATCCACCAACCATGAGTACCGGCGACCTTCTCAACATTCAACCTGATGAACTACAGTTTCCTTGTAAGCCTTTCATTTCTAAACAATCTCTTTCATACTTTTTATTTAACATGCAATTTTTCAATTTTATTATTTTCTTTAACAATTATTATTTTTTGTTTGAATTAGTTGAATTGAGGAAGCAGATCTCGTGCTCTCTACAGTTGTCTAACAAGACCGACAACTATGTTGCTTTCAAGGTTTTGTTTTTGTTTCAAATTTAATTTTAATTTAGGGTATGTTTGAATTAAGGGTTTTGATATTGCCGGAACCGCAGCACGCTTTAATTGAGGCTGCATTTGTTGCTGATTCTCGGTAATATCGAGGATGGTGATGTGATCACAATCATTACCACGGTCGCTATTTTGAAGTTTGCTAAGTTTATATATTGGTACTCCCTCCGTCCCTAATTGTAAGACTATCTATGTGTTTTGGAATATGAAAAGTTAACATTAAATATATTTATGCTCAAAGGGCAAAATGGTAATAGTCACATACACCTGTGACAAATTTATTACTCCAACAACTTTTCTTAATACTCGTGAATTTTGCCAAGTAGTCGTATAAAAAGGGATAGAGGGAGTATATATTTGAGATTGTCATGGAGTTGAAAGAAGCGTTAAAGGGACTTTTTCCCCTGCCACTTGGACAAATTCTTGTTTACCCCTGTAAATATTCAAACATTTAAAATTTAAAGATTATTCTCTTTTAGACCTTCGGGATTCCGACTCTACAAAATGGCACCTTTAATCCTGAAATCAGATGCCACAAAGTACCTTTAACACTTGAAATAATAACCTAATAGATCATTATACTATATATCAATATCAACCACACTTGTTTTAGAAATATTTTATATAACTGAATTTGAAAAAGAGAAGTAAGTCCTCTTACCCCCTCAAAAATCCTCAAACATACGCTTAGGCTATGTTTCCGGAATTTGGTTTTTGAGGGAAAGTGAGGGGAAGGCCTATTTTTTATATTTTTAATTAAAAAACTATAAAATGTTTCTAAAGTCGATTAAAAAGGGTGATTGAAATATTATATGATTATCTATCACGTCATTGCTTCAACATAATTTAATTTCTAATAAACATCAAGATGTATACTTAGCCCTTAAAAACCTTCCCCTCCAAAGCTCTCCGAAAGCCAACTCCAAGTCTAAGAGTTTTTGATGATTTTGGAGAGGAGGGGTTTAGAGTGCTAAGTTTATATATATTTGATATTTTAAAAAAAAATGAAAGAATAACATGATATATGATCATATAGCATTTCAATAACCCTTAATTCAATTTTTAAAGCAAGTCCTTAATTTAGAAAAGAAAAATTAGTCCTCCTCTTCCTCCAATATCCTCAATCCAGACATACCCTTAATTTTATATTTTGGGGAAGGGGTGTATTTTGTTTCTTTTTGTGATTGGTATTTGATTTTGATGGTGTGGTGCAGGTTAAGACCACAAATCCGAAGAAGTACTGTGTTAGGCCTAACAGCGGGGTTGTGTTGCCAAGGTCTACATGTGATGTAACAGGTTTCTTTCTCTTCACATCTTTCTAGCCTCGTTTCCTTCACCAATCTTTGCTTATTAACTCTGTCAATGTCTTTTCATTCATTAGTAACAATGCAAGCGCAAAAGGAGGCACCTTCTGACATGCAATGCAAGGATAAGTTTCTCCTTCAAAGCGTGATTGCAAGTCCTGGAACTACCACAAAAGATATTAATCCAGAAATGGTATTTATTCAATAAATAAAGATAATGTTTGTTGATGGAATTAACAATTTTTGCGTGCGGTAGTTATCAGTTATCACTTACCTATGCTCTTTTGCTGCATGCAGTTTAGCAAAGAGGCAGGCCACAATGTTGAAGAGTGCAAGTTGAGGGTTGTTTATGTTGCTCCTCCCGGACCTCCGTCTCCAGTTCGAGAAGGATCTGATGAGGATTCTTCGCCTGATTCTGTATCGGAAAATGGACATTCAAATGTTACTGAATTTACAGCTGTGAGTAATTAGTGAATTGGTGTTTGTTTTCGAAGGATGACTCTCTACATTGGTTATTTTTGTAGTTTCTTGACATAACCATGCATTACAGGCTTCAAGAACTTTCAACGAGCGGGATGAACATCAGGGTCCTACATTTGAGGTAATGTGTTTAAATTACGTCTATGCTTTTGTTATTTTTTTCCTGTTGGTAAAATTCAAAGTGACGCATGCTGATGAAGGTTTTAACTATGACTTCTGCATAACATGAGTTCTTTGTGCATACTTTGATATGGTATTGTTCAGATGTATTTTTCTGATCTTTTTGTACATTTCCCCCCCTCAATTTTGTATCAGTTGGTTAGGGTCAATGTTAATAGGAACTGTGTCTTATTTAATGAACGTTGCATAATTTAAAAAATCTGTGATGCCACTTACGTGTGCTCCAGTTCTTCAAAATAAAGCAACCACGCATAGGTTACAACACTACTGATGGAGGTGCTCTTATATGTTATTGAAAAACAAGCACAACCTTTGAAGGAAGGACTTGAAAATCAGGTTCATGGTTTATTGGGAAATGGCATGGTCTGCAACTTTTAGTGTGTGTCACGAGTCATAACATAACAGTTTTTCACACATCTTCTATAGTATGAACATGGTGATACCAAATTTCATGTCCAACCTGGAGAAGAAGCTTGCTCTGTGGAAATAATCAATAAGCTTATCCACAACAGGTGTTGGATATTGTTAAGCCCCAGCGACCGTCTTCAACGCCCTTTAGAGCACCAATGGAGGCGTGAAAATTTTCCCCACATTCTGAAAGTGAATAGTTTGAGAGATTAGCTTCCAACCTGTTGCATTTATAGTATCAAATCTGTTTATAGACAATCCCTTGATCTTGATTGTATGGAATTAAATATGTCCTATATCAATCCTAATTACATCTGAATTAGATACATGAAGACAGTAATGTTTACATAGAAGAAATAAAGAAGAGAAGATGTCAACAAATATAAATCCAATAATCTATCAAATATCAATCAAAACCATATATGCCTAGAAAAACAACTAGGCAAATAATACATGACATTTCGAAATGTGGCTGAGATTGACTGTATTTTTAAGAATAGCTTTCTATATAGTTCCCAGGGTTGTGATTTAGTATAGTTACTGATCAGGTTACGTATCAATCACACATTGAACTCATTATGACAAACAACTGTAGTGCATACTCCATAGTTCGGATATCCTGAAAAATTTGCAAGCCTTGCTGTCTAACCTTGATACAAAAATTCTTTTTGCAAAACTATATAAGTAATACTTCATGCTGGAATTTTTTTGCTTTACAAATTTTTTCTTGATTTGCGAAAGGCTACATCAAGAATGCTGCAAACAAGAATGTTGTCATGGCATTGATTATGCCCTTCTTTCAAGTTTCTATTAGTTAAGGTTAAGATCAAGTTCTCACTTCATGAAAGAGATATCTCAGATCATTCTTTTGTAAAGTTAAAAACTCGTTTGAAATGTTTTAGGAAGAAGTTAAACACTCCTTTGAAATTTTGTAAGTTTTTTAACTTTAGTATTCTGATTTATATTACTGGGTTGTATTAATGAGCATGTCATTTATTATTCATGTACTGCAGATAATTTCTGAATTTGATAGTTTTGTTTCATTATCTTTTACATTGATAATTGTATTGTTGTAAGAAATTTCCTTGCAGACTCCATTGCCTGCAGTTGATGTCTCTACCTATGGAATTATCTTATTTACTCTGTATGATCAGAAAAAAAATGTTCTTATTTTGATTTCTTAATATTTCAGACATCAGCTCAAGTTTCAAAGGTGACCGAGGAGAGGAATTCTGCTATCGACCAACAGAGAAGACTCCAGCAAGAAGTGGTATGTTATGGATACATATATATATCTTTTAAACATGCCAACAAACTTATAGCTAGTTATCGTAAAATCTTCATTGGTAGATGGTTAGTTAGGGCATTTCTGCTTGGTATTTTATTATGTGTTAAATATGGCATTTCTGCTTAATGTTTTAAACAATTGTACTCTGTAGTTAAAGGTAGAATCATAATTCCTTTCAACATTTCTAATATGTTATTTTTTTAAGTCGCATCATCATTGGTATAACCTAGATTCAATATTTAAATTGTTATGGAGTTACAGTTCAATATTAAAGTTCACGTGAAGTGTATTTTGATAGAAACTGGATCAAAATATTGAAATGAATGGTGTTTATTGATTGAAAAGAATTAGGGGGTGTTCAAGACCCATTCCGTCCTGGTAACCCAACCTAGCCCAAACTTCTTCAGGTCTGGGTTGACCAGTCCCACAAAATAGGGACGGTTAGGGTGACATTTTATGATTTGATGTCAGGTTAGGGACAAGTTACCCAACCTTTCATATATATATACATATTATCTTCAATAATTTTATTTAACCTTTTATTTGGCATTTTTTTCATTCACTATTTAAAGTTTGATCTCCCTTTTTTTATATGTCTTTTAATATTTTAAACCCTTTACAATACCAAAAATACTCTCCAATCCCTCCTATTATCTGTGGCCTCATCATATAGCGCCTAACTCCCTGATTTATTCACCATCACCTCATGGTAAAAGTTAGGTTAGACAAAGTACGAATCTTCAGCATTTCTAGATGGAGCTAAAAATAAGGGTGGTCTATAAAGGACAACCATGTAATTCTGGAAGGCCTATTTCGGAAAGGGCCTACAATTTAAACTTTCATAATTCTTGGTTTAAACTGCCCATTCAAGAAATAAACAATCAGCCCCCCCATTTAAAACAGTGTAGACTCCCTAAGCTCCTGCCATCTCGTAGCTACTGATATTAGCGACAGAACTTCTACCTGGGGCTAGGTCCCATTATCTGGCGCGCATAACTCCATTAATGTAAAACAAGAATTACTTATGCATTTCAACCGTCATATTTAGCTACTTCTGTTCCTCCAGACTGTGAATTATATTTTCCAAACATCATATACTTCCAGGATGGCCCCGAAATGTCCACCTTATCCCTGACTCTCTCTTGATGCTTGTTGCTATTTGGGAATACATTGACAACGCCCTTCATCCTTATTTCTATATTTCACTCGACTTCATAGTGGGGCAACTATTGTGATAGTCGCTCTAAAGTTCTACAATTGTGGGACTTGGACCATCCCTGCCCCCATCTTTACCCTCAAAGACATTATGGAAACATTGTTAACCCCTCTGGCTATTGGTTTCAGCTAAAGGGCTGGGGTCACCTACTTCTGAAGTTTTTTGGGTATCAAGGAGTCGTTTTGCCCTTGTTCCACCATGTACAAATCGTTGTTCACCCTTGCTTATATTCCCTCACTCTTGAGATGCAGATGAACGAGACTCTCATTGGGATCAAAGTGAGGAAGACAACACCTCTTGCCCAGTTCATGCATTAGTTGTATAACCATATGTTCCTATTACTCGAGTGGATACACAAGTCATGCCACCACTTGGTCCAAGTTTTGTTAATGCAGAATATGATAACTTGGTATGATAATTTTCACCTAGGAGGATGTTGGATGATTTGAAGTATGTCATGCATACATTCCACCCCCTCTTCTACTCCCAATGCTATTTTCATCCTTGTGTTCCAATCCAGTGGCTTCCTATGAGGAGGGAAAATCCAATGGCATATACTCATACATAAGTAAACGTTGATTGCCATATCCACAATAACCAATCGAATTGACAAGATGTTTGTGATTTAAGAGGCTAAGCGCGAGAACCTCCACAAAAAACTTGCAGTCTTCTTGACAACCTTTCTTGTTAAGCTATTACTTTGATCCTAGTGCTCTTAAGGTGACCTTTATACAAAGGTCCAATACTCCGACATGCTGATTTATCATGAATGGTTGCTGATGATTGAGAGGTGATTGTCGAATTTGATAACATCAACTGTTTTCTTTGTTTTTGTTAAAATCAATTAGAAATCATATGTTATGATTTGCTAGTTGTCATATTTCAATTATGTTTAATTAACATCAATTGTAATTGATTCTAGCATTAATTGTGATTTTATAATACAAACTAGGTGTGCTCTGTTTAGACACATAACCATTCACACAATCTACAATCATTACATGGTACGAGGGCACACCTTGTTTGTATTTATAATAGATCAACTACAAATTAACGGTAATTAAACACAATTGATATGACAACTAGTAAATCATAACATTTGCTTTCTCATTGATTTTAAAATTAGTTGTAATTGATTAAACTTCTATTATAAGTACAAACAAGGTGTGCTCCGATAGCATGTACAAATTGTAGATTGTTTAAATGGTTGTATCTAGACAAAGCACACCTTGTTTGATTATTTATAATAGAAAAATAGAATCAATTTGCTACAAAGATTTTCTCTAGTGGTGTCAGAGTACTGGTTTTACTGCTTTGGTTGCACACACTGCTAATTCATCTGTTTTCCTCTCAATTATCCCCCCTTGGTTCTTGGGTCATTGATTCTGGTGTAGAGATTGCAGTTAGTGTGAATGGTTGTGTGTCTAGACAGAGCACACCTGTCTTGGTTCTTTAGTCGTTGATTCTGGTGTAAAGATTGCAGTTAGTGTGAATGGTTGTGTGTCTAGACAGAGTACACTTGTTTGTGTTTATAACAATAGAAATAAAATTCAATTACAATTAATACTAGAATCAATTACAATTAATGCTATTTAAACATAATTGATATGAAAATCAAAAACTAACATACCATAACATTTGATTTCTAATTGATTTTACCATTTGATCTTCTGATGTTGACTTATATTGTAACAAGCTTAAAACATAGTAAAGATTTAGCTTGAGGGGGAGTGGTAAAATCAATTAGAAATCAGATGTTATGATTTGCTAGTTGTAATATCAATTATGTTTAATTAGTATTAATTGTAATTGATTCTAGCATTAATTGTCATTGACTTTATTTTTATTATAAATTATAAATTCAAACAAGATCTACTATGTCTAGACACATCCATTCACACAATCTACAATCTTTACAGATTTGTATCTTTCAAAAAACTGTCTCATGTTCTCTCCAGAAGAGTTACCTCAGGTAGATTGAAATTGCAGGGTGCCTTAGGTCCTAAGAAGAATTATGACTTAGAAGCCAATATACGTTTACATTACAAGAACTTGAAGCCGCTACCATTAATTTTGGGTTAAAATGTTTATGAGGTGAAGGGTTTTGGGCCTGTATACAAAGGTGGCCTTAAGAGCACTAAGATTTAGGTAGTTGCTGTGAAATAGCTTAACCAGAAAGGCTGTTAAACAAATTGAGAATTTTTATGGAGGTTCTCATGCTCAACGTCTTAAATCACAAACATATTGTCAACTTGATTGGTTATTGTGATGGCAGCAATCACTTGTTTACACGTATATGCAATTTCGATCTTTGGACGATCCTTTACATGATCTTCCTCCTCTCAGAAAGCCACTGAATTGAAACACTAGAATGAAAATAGCATTGGGAGCTGCAAGAGTTAGGATCCTCTCCATTTCTTTCATTTGGAGAGATAAAGACACAATCAAGTTTGTAAAAATACATAAATAATTAATAGTTGTGGGACCCACTTAGTGGTAGGGCCCACTAGGTGAAAGTTATCATACCAAGTTATCAGATTTTTGTTAGCAAAACTTGGATCAATTGGTGATATGACTCATGTATCCACCAAATTATTGGGGACATGGTTAGTAAAACTATCTATCTGATGCACGAAATGGAGGTGTTGTCTTCCACACTTAGATTTCAGTCCGAGTCTCATTCTTCCGCCTCAAGTTTGGTGGAATACAAGCAAGGGTGAACAACAATGTGTACATGTCAAAACAAGGGTAAAAGGACTCCATGGTACCCAGAAAGCATAAGTGTTCGGTGATCCCACCCGTTTCGCTGAAACCACTAGCCAGTGGCATTGACAAAGTTTCTATGATTACTTAGGGTATAGACGAGAGAAGATGCATATATTTGGCTGCTCTTACATACCTGACTAATCAACCCCAAGTGAGAAGATGTATATATTTGCTTGTGCACCCTTGTCTTATGAGCTAGCTTTTAAGTTGATATCTAAGCCCATTTAACATGGTATCGGAGTGGGGGGAAGCATAACAATGTAGAAATTGGACTGAGAATCCACATTAGGCGTGAGGGTGGGTATTGGAATGGAGTCCCACATTGCTAAGGTTAAGGGGCTGTTGGATGTTTATGTGGTTGGACACCCTCTTCTTATGAGATAACTTTTGGGATAAGATTCAAGTTGTTTTAACTTATTTCATATTCGCATGAGTCAACTGACTATGTTTCATTTTTAATTGTAACCATTACTTGCCTTTTTTCTTTGATTTCATCAACGGCCCCTTTTGTTTAAGATTAAAAAAGTTACTGTAATACAATTTTTATTTTAGAGCTTTCTGTTAAGCTATGGTTTTAAATTCTTGGAAAAGCTGTAAATCGACATATATTAGGTTTCTGATTTTTTGAAGTATTATGAATTTTTAAATCACATTGGAAGAATAAAAGAAGCAACTGGCAAGTGTTGAGTAATTATGATCATACTTTAAAATATTTATTAAATTTATGTTTCTCATGAAATATGATGGATTGGTGTTGATGAATCTTTTGCACACAGGAGCTCTTGAGGCGCCAAGTCAGTAGAAGCCGTGGTGGAATATCACTTACATATGTTGTTCTTGTTGCTGTGATTGGCTTCATTTTGGGATACCTCTTGAAGAGGACATGACCTATGATCTCCAAAAACTGCATAAAATAATGTGAGTGAGCAGCAGAAACTGTTTATTTGTATTATTGGCAGGTTACGCTTCTTGATAGTTTGTTTTTTTAAGAAATTTCAAGACACTAGACAAGTTGATTAAATTTTTATTTCGTGCACCTTGTAATTTGAGTTACCAAATTCAGGAAATATATTTAGTAGCTTTTGCTGGATTTGGACTGTTCAAAATATTTGAAGTCAAGCAATCTGAAAAGTTCAATCTTTGATTGGATGACTCAACATGCAGATCTTAAATTCTTTTTAAAATCTGATTTCCATGTTTAAAATTGGAGCTATCCATTCTTGTACGAATGGTCTTGCGATGCTGAATTCTTGAGTGTATGCAATTCAGGTCTATTTCTTTTTTAGGGCCTTCTATCCCCATTTTCTTCCTTGTTTTCGACTGTGCATTTGTTGCTTTTTTAGATAGTTTAGTAAGAGTTCCACAATGAGTTATATTTGACCCAAAGTGTTCATAGGATGGAGACATCTCTTAACCCATATTTGAAGATGATATTAGACTATTGAATATCCGTTGATCCATTAATAAAAGATTACTGAAATTCAAATTTCACGATGTATGTTATAAGATATACCATTTTATAGTCCGGTTTTATGCCAAAGTACTTTGGTAAATAAATAGTCTAAAGTAAACTAGCATTTGAAAATTACTCAAAATACTAACTGACAGCCAATATCTCTTCAAAATCCTTGTTCTCATAAGCGAGTGACTTGATCTCTTGTCCCTTGTAATTGGTACTAATCAGATCACTGTCTCACTCCTTAAGATAAGGAGGACCATAAACTTCTACACTCAAGCTGATAACGCGAGTCGTTGTTGGAATTCGAGTGTTTTTCGGATGCTAACCCATATATTAAAGTTCTGTTTATTTCACCCAATACTGCAGAAGACATATTTGGTGAATACACATCTTACATTGTACATTATGGAGTTGCTCCTTTAAAATGTTCATGAAATTTCTAGAAATTGTAGAGCTTGTTACTGATTTACCTTTACCCCTAAATATAATGCCAGCTTGACATTAGATTGCATTTGGCATTCCTACTCAAATTCTGCTTCAATGTGAAGCAGATACACACCCATATCTAATGTATTTACATATAAATATACGGATATACAGGTATATAATGAAAAACATTGATTATGGATAGTACATATTGCTTCTATTAATTTGACAGACAACTTTCTGGCACCAAAGTTCCACTGCTCGTCCCACCAATATTCTTACATGATGAAGTTGCAGCTTTCTTGTTGTAACTCAAATTTATATCCTCCAATTTGATCCCTTGGCATGGTGTACTTGGGCTGCAATCAAATGTTAATGCCTCTTTTGTTGCCGAACTTCCATGAATGTTCTTATAAGTAACTTGGCTAATCTTAATTCCTGAAGTCTGTTGAATAACAATTTACATTTTTGTCAATTGAGTATATTCAACTCTTCTTCTAATGTGGACAATTCACTAGAGTATAAAAGAAAGGGGTCTTGTTAACAAGTGCCTTTAGCGCATTTGTTAAAGATATATAAATGGAAATAATTGGTAAATTTTAAGTATAAAAAATTACTTTTTAAAGTTTCATTGCATTGAATGTATCATTTTTAAGATAAAAATTTATTTTTTAAACTTTTTAACAAATAACAAGTGCCCTAAGGGCTGTTAGCATTTTCCTAAAGTAAAAGAAATAACATCAATTGTTTGTAAGAAAAATGTTGAAAAGTGTCTTTAGGGTATTCGTTAAGAAAATAAAATATAAAATTATTGTGTTAAGAAAATAAAATATAAAATTATTGTGTTGGAAAGTGGTGAATTTAATTTTTTGTACATTTAAAAGTTGTTTCAATTAAAAAACTACTATTTTTAGCTTCTTTAAATGTGGTTTCTTTGAGAATTGTTCCTAGGGCACTTGTTACGTAAATGATGCATTCTATACACGCAAGAAAAGACATATTTAAGAACTACTCCCTTCATCCCTATATATAAGCACCATTTGCCTTTAATAAAAGGGTGCTTACTTATATACAGGGACGTAGAGAGTAAAATAATCATTAGAAGTGAAATTCATATAAAAGTAACTTATGTCAAATTTAATTTAGGTAAAAATTATAGCGAAGAGAATATAATCATGTTAATTTGGACTATTGATGATTACCTGTCCAGGACAACCAAGATTGTTGGGGCAGTAATTCTGATCGATGATGATGGGATTCTCAACATTGTTCATCATGATGTTTTGAAACAAAACGTTCTTGACGAAGCCATTACTGGGCCTTGCCCATGATTTTATCCTAACCCCATTGTCCGATCCATAAAAAATAGCATTTGTTAGTGTCACATTTTCCACCCCCTTTTCCTCCACTTTTTGTCCCAAACTTCCAATGCTGTATCAAACAGATATTTTTACAAGGGTCAATTTTGCTATATTGAACTAACTATTCCTTGAAAATATAAGTTTATGTTTTAAAATCCGTTGAAGATATTCAGATCATAGTTTAATTTATTTAATCAATTTAACCATTGTCAAACTGGAAAATATGAATCAAATCAACTTACGAATTCACTTGTTCTCCGTTTAATGGGTAGAACTAGTCAATTTGGTACAATTCTTAAAACATTGATATAAAACTTTTCGCAATATTAAAAAGTTTGCACATACGTTCAATCATATCGTACCTGTGTCATAATATTATTCTTTAAAATATCTACACAGCTATCTATAGGGTGAAATATATTAAATATCTATTCAAAACTTTTTACAATGTCTTTAATTAGTAATTGAGTTCAATGTTTGCTTATTTTGCACTCAAATTGACATAAATCAAGGTGATACTAACCTTACACCATGACCAGGACCACATTTTATGTTGGACATTAAGAGATTGTAAGTGGCATCACCAATGGATATGCAGTCATCCCCTGTTTGCATTATACATCCATTGATAGTAACCCTATTTGAGTATTGAACATGAATGCCATCGGTGTTTGGGCTCTTGTCTGGTGCAATAAGTTTGACATTTTTCACAACAACATCGTTGCAATTATTAATCACTAGGTGACTTAGTTGGCTGTTAATTGAAGTAATGCCACTAACCACAAGGTTATTCACCCAGTCGAATGACATTGTCTGAAGAAAAAAAAAATAGCAAATATTAATCCGTACACATAAAATATACATTGATTACAAACATTTATTAAAATGATACTTCAACTTTTGTTCATGCATTTCTTGGGTCTTAAATGTAGGCATTATTTCGACCAAAAAAAAATGTAGGCATTACCAATTTTAAATGTAGGCATTTGCCGATTTTATTCTCATAAATATAATAAAAAATCATTGGAAAAAGTTTAGCTAAGTTGGGTATCAGGGGTTCATCCAGATCAGAGCAGATCTCAAGACTAGAGGTGTCAAATAGGTTGGTCCGACTCGAAAGGTCCGACTACATAAATGGGTCAGTCCTGCCCTGACCCATTTGTAATTGGGCCACACATTCTTGAGTCAAGACCCAAAGAGCCCTAATCCATCGGCAATTAACCGCCGCCCGTAAAAACCCATCGACATTTAACCGCCGATGAGGTTATATTGGTATTTTCCTGGTGTTTCCTAGTATCCATTGATGTGGGAACAACAATCTTATAATTTTAGTGTGACAAATAGAGTGCATGAAAATATAAGTTTAAAATAAATACTTAATTAACATACCCTAGCTCCAACCGGGCAATTCTTCCCAGACCTCCTACAATTCCAAAATCCAGCACCTTTACCATCCAATTTCCCACCAGAAACAACAAGATTATCAACATGATTAAACAAAATCCAAGACCCTAAATTTCCAATTTCCCTGTAATCTTCAGGAGCCACAAGAGTTCCACCATTAAGGAATGTCACCTTTCTCTTACATGGACCTCGGAAATTAATGTTTTTCAACAAGTACCTCCCTTTTGGTACATAAATTGTGGCAGGAATTAAGCTAGCACATGCTGATTTCCAAGCATTTACAAATGGTATTGTTGAATCAGTTTTTCCATCTGGTTTTGCCCCAAATTTAATTACATTGTAAGTAGTAGTTGGAGCTGCAATTGATGAACCTAACAATGTAATGTATAAGATACATGAAATTACCAAGATGTATTTAGTACCTAAAATATAATCCATTATAATAGCTCTTAGTGTATATTCCCAAAATTATATAATATGAATGTATTGTGGTTTTTGTATGTGTTTGTTAATTGGCAGTTGATGTAGTAGAACTAATTAGATGGTAGTTGAAACCGTTAGAATGGTACGATTATATATAGTATTGTATAAGTGCTTAATTTATTGTTTGCTTCAATATATTGAAAGTCAACTATGCATATTGTTTATGAATTATTTTGTGCAAAGTCAAAAGATGAATGTATCTCATGTAATTTGAAATCGTAAATAAATCATGTTCAGAAAAATAAGGTGATAGAAGATGAACATACATGTGATAAGCCGATTACTTTGATTAATTAAAAGGGTTTAATTAACTTAAGAAAAAATTCACCTTTTCTTAACCATAATGAAACTTGAAATTGTACCAAAACATAAGTACATCATGAAGGGATAGAGTACATTGAATGAACAATAGAATTCGTAAATATATATATTTTTTGACAAGAAATCGTTAATATTGTTATGTAGTGTAATTAAAGCTATATATAACGTAAGTAGTTTAGGGATTAAGTACTGCATAATGCATTGGTTATGTACATGCTACTCTATAATATGTTGAATTTTAGTTAGTGATGTTCTAAGTTTTGAGAATGAAAATTGCGTAAGTTGGAGCAAACATGACCGTACGTATAGGTGTGCGCAGTTAAATTGCTTGTGCCACAAAATTTGAATGTTTGAAGTGAGTTTCTTAAAGGCTCTTTTATGGGAGAGCCTTCGTTAATAATTTTGGTGTCTCTAACTCTCTTTATGCTAAATTAATGACTGCAAATTTATCCAATGAAATTGCTCATGAGGTTGGTTTAACTTTTGGCATGAATGTGATTCATGCTTGTTTATCAAGCTTTCTCTAATCCAAAGCTTGTGCAACCTTTGGAAGTTTCAAATCAAATGGTCTAACCGTCTCCATTTAATTAGGAATTATCATTAGAATGACTATTCCTTTTTTCACTCTACTACATTTTCGTGTCTTATAAATTTTTCAAAAATACTCTTTGGACCAATGACAGAAATTTCCATGTTTTTTTTTTGGTGTGGCTTACTGGTTATGAAAACAGGGACACCTATTTATAAAATTTTCTGGACGTCTTGGATCACAGAAATTGTCGGTGCAATGTGAACCACAAAAAAAATCATGTACATATTATTTTTGGATTATATAATCCGAACCATCCCTCACCCTACAAAGTACGAAGTTTCTCTCATTTTTCGCCCAATATTTAATGGCTGGTAAAACCCTTTGAACATGTTTTTTTGACTCACCATTATGACTCGTTACACTCTATGCAACACAATCTTCACAAACTTCCCCTATAAATACCCTTCAAACCTTCACCGTTTCTCACTCCATCATCTCACACTCTCTCTTCCTCTTCCTTCTACAACAATGTGTTCTATAATTGGCCTTTCGTAAAAAGAGGCTACTTAGGATATTCAGGGATTGTATGAACGATCAATAGGGATGGTGCCGCACTGTAAAGAAGCACGGTTTGTCTGGGTGTCATGTTGGTATGTCTCGGCACAAAGTTTACCATCAAGGTCTCTTTCGCTCTGGAAAGGAAACAAATCTTACCCTATCCCATTCCCCCACCATCCTTTTCTCCTTCCCCCTCCCCTCCCCTCCTTCTTTCCTTTCCATCAGCTTGCATTATTGATTTAGCTTAGGGTTTTTAATAGACTAACATTAGGTTTGAATATTTTATGTAATAAGCTTAAGCTTTATTTTATTGTAAATGTATTGATATAATAATAAAATGAGATTTTTTGTATCATTTTGTCCTTTTAATTTTGTTTGTATTTACATTTATTTTATGTTTTTGGCATCATAATAATATAAATAAACCATAGTCTCTTTAAAATTCTGGGCAAAGCAAATTTCAGATTATATAATCCGATAATTCTTAAAAATCTAGTTCGGATTATATAATCCGAACTAGGGGTATTTTTGAAAAAAAAAACAGGGCGCGTCAGAAACATATAGGGTGGAAAAAGTAATAGTCTTTTAAAATATCTCATTTATATTGTTTTGGACCAGATTTTGGCCCATACAATGATCCAATACAATATGCCCATTAATCCAATACACCGACATATGAAAGTTTGTGGAAGGTCATTTGCTCCCTAGACTAATCATGAACGTTGAATGAATCTCCAACTAACTCCCATATCGTTCATCGAATTTCACGGAAGCAGTTACATTGAGCTCAACTATATAAGTCTGGCTCCACGCCATGTCCTAGGAACGATAAATTTTTCCCACATTTTGTCACACTTTTGTCTCGTGTACGAACATTGACTTAAGTGTTGGAGCAGTTACCTATTTTGTAGGTTTCTTCTCCATTGTCGACGGACATCCTCTGTCGTACCCGAGCTTTTTCACTGTTGTACCAGATCGTCATCAACACAAGCATCGAGACCGCGATATCCTAGTTTTGTTTGCACAAAGATCACTCACACTGTATATTTTGATTTCATTCACAATTTTCTCAAATGCACAACCATAATTGTTTTCTACCATAGCATCTACAACTGCATCATGGGAAGACCGACCTTGGCAATACTGGGAGCCATGCCATCCATCGTCCACCTAAATATGAAGTACCACAAAGCAAACGACGAGGTGGTGATGTGTGTAGACTTACTGGAGCCAGACAATGCCATAAAGCATTACATGAAAGCTGTGAGGCGTCAGCCATCTTAGAAGAAGGAAAGAAGAAGGTAGCCACTTCTCCTAAATAATCACCCCATGAGCACCAACATTGTTGACTTTGATGCACGCTAAAAGGGGCTACACTTGATGATGAAAAAAGCATGGGGAATCCAACCACCTTTCAGCCAAAAATGAAATATCAAAGGATTAGTTAATTTACTTACCCATATGATGTAGGTTGGCACCAATTTAACTAACTTAGTTGAGAAAAGACTAGTTAAATATCTACGAGCCATCACATAACTGTTTTCTCGTCCACTAAAAGAAATGCTCGACATCGACTAAAGCATTTCCTATCATCGAATCTACATTAACCCATTGGCAAAGTGTGTAACACCCAAAAAAATTACATGTAATGATTTAACGAAGTTAATTAGAAGTATTTTTTATTTTATGATTATAATGATGTTATGATTCTAAAATATTATGTTAGCTATGAAGAAATTAATTTATGATGATTAATGACGTTTTCCCGAAACATAGCAATTTTAGGGGGGTTTTGAAGTAATTCACGAAGAAGTCATGCAAAACGGAAAATCAAGAACATCTAAAGAATTGTCAAGACTTTAGGAAGACAAGGAATGAAGATTCAAGAGGCCTCATGAGACTTTACATAGGGAGGAATTCTGTTCCCAAGTTCCGAGGTAAGTTATTTAAAGACGAAGACCTAAAAACGACGAAGATCAGAGAAATTGGGCCCAGAAGCACAAAAGCATGCGCCTAGGGCATGGAAACGGTGCAATATGCGCCTTAATAATATGCTATGTGCCTCAAGCATCTTAAAATGCGGGGGCACAAGCGTAATTTTTTTCGTTTTTGTGGGTAATGCCAGCGTTTTTAGCCCAAACACAGTTATAAATCTCCACTATAAATACTAGCCTTCCTCATTCAGAATTTCTCGTTCAAAACTATGGCAGTTCAAGAGGAAGACTACTTTGGAGCTTCGGGAGAGAATCTATCTTCTCCTTGATTTTCTAGGGTATGTTTTTATCTTTAGTAATTTGTTTATAGTTACCATGTGTAACTAAATCTTTTTAGGTTAGAGTTCTAAGATGAACCTCTGTATATTTTTGTTGGATATTTATTTAATTTAATATGTCGTTTATTTTATTTATTTATTTTTTTTGTTCGCTATTAAGTTTTATTATGAAGTAGTTTATTTCTATGAGAGGTGCAACCCTAGATTAGGTACTTAGGTTATGACATAGCCTAATATTGCTATCACTAACTTGATGATTATATCTTGATATTTATATCCCTTTACTGATAACTATCTTTCTAGGAAGTAAGTGATTATTAACTAGTCAAAGATACCATAGGAATTGTTGACCCTAAACGTAGGTACTCAGTGGCTAAAACTCATTGAGTCAGGTGGTGCCTTACCGAACCTATGAATTAACTGATTAGTAATTAGGGAAACAAGTACCTAGCGGCCCAAAATAAGCTGTAACCTAATAGAACCATTCTCTTGAAACCCTTAGTAAGGTAGACATAGATTAGGGATGCCCATTTGTAGAACTACTAAGAAAGCGTAGAGAGAGTGTGCTATGAGTGTCCTAAGATTCATAGATGGGCAGACCTAATGGAACCCTGGCCTTCATAGCCTTGGGAAACACTGGAAAGCCAGTTTATGTTTATGTTTCAATTACCTTTGAATTAACAAGACCCCATACGTAAGGATCACCGTGCGATCAACTGGTGCAGTTAGCCATCAAAGGGATAAACCAAAGTAGGTTACTAACGTCCCAACGGCCTCATCACTTGTATAGCCTACCTAAGATAAATAAACGTGACATACTATTATTTATTATCCAACAACATATATATAGAGGAGATTCGAAGAATCCTAACCACTGCTTACTTTTCTGCAACCAAGACAAGTAAACTTGCTCTGTTGAAAACAGATAAAAATTGCAAGTCTTTTAACCCTTGACTTTTATATCGTCAACTTATAAAAATAAGTAATGAGAATTTTTTGGACGAAAGGACAATCCATGTGGATACGATACTTTACTTATCACTTTATTATTAGTTAACGATTGGTACACTTGCCATTCCGACCATCGCCGACGAATGAGATGTTAACGTTATAAGATGATGAGGTATGCTGATAGTATAAACGTCGTATGACGATGATGAACGACGTAATAAAAGATGCTTATGAAATACTTAAGGGGAAAATAGAGTGAGTTGTAAGAGGGTTATTCATGAACTAATAAAGATGAAAATGACAGTAAATTATAGTAAGGTATAAATGTATCGACATTACTATATGAAGAGTGTGAACTTGGGAAAGTTGTCAGGTTGAAGCTGAAAGGGGTCGAGGTAAAATGGTAAAGATAAAGACACGACGAGGCATAGGTGAACGAGGATTAGAGAGGAGTAGGTTAAATAAAGGGATGTGGTGAAAGATGTCAGTCGCGGTAAGGATGAATATCGAGTTACTTGTGATTAATGATATAAGATCATAACGATACAAATAGCAAGGACAAATTTAGAGAACTGATTACGATTCTAGGATCGTTAGGATGAAATGTAAACGAAGATAGGGAGTCGTGCTTTAAGTAAATGAACGATGTGAGGGGTAGTAAGAGCGGTGAGTCAGGATATGAATCTAATAGAAGAGATTAAGATGAATGATAAGAAGGGATAAGATAAGAAAACATGATTGTTATAGGAATAGTTCATAAAAAAGGGACAAAGACAATGGAAGAAACTTAGAATAAATATTGAATCCAATGATTTAAACTAGATTTTAAAGGTACAAACCAAGTAAAACAAGTGTACGATGTTAGAGGACTAAGGTAATAGATGATAATAATGATGAAATTAATAACTGATGATAAAGTGTTACGACTTAATAAGTCTAGTCGTATAGACGAAAATTATTATGAGGAAAGATGAAGGAGTAGTAAAAATAGTAAAGACCAAGGATGAAAGATAAGGTAGGTTATTAGGAGTAAAGGGTGCAGAGAATGTAGAGGAAGCCAATGATGAGTGTAAGTCCTAAACATGTTGCACGTTTCAACAAGAAAATGAATTAGATATAATTAGACGAACATATGGTGTTAATTAATAACAAGGTGTTAATGATGATGTAAAATGATGTTATGATTGTTAAAATGACGAAAGACGAAAAATGACGAAAGATGAAAAAATTGACGAATGACTATGATGTAAAGATGATGTGTTGTTTTTGTGTCTTTATAAATGATGTTTGGTAAGTCTTCATGCATCATATCATACTGCATAATGACAAATGACGAAATGTATGTTTCAGTAACACATCTCCGAACTACATTATTATGACGATAAGATCCGGTACCGACATGCATGTAGGTCTAAGAATGAAGTATGCTACATATAGGTCATGTTAGGTGAACTATGATGTGTGCTAATGATGCGAATATGGTATGTGTGTTAAAAGTGTGCATAAGATGTATATGTTAATGATGTTTATGAAATAAATTGTGTGAGTATTATTGTTGGAGTAAGCCCTAATAGCCAATCTATATTGATTGAGTTTGGTTTTGTATCATGATATTGATATTAATATATATATATATATATATATATA
>Ga0228710_1002381_pt1 | contig 29599 bp, 14 predicted proteins | sample MedpolnodulmetaG_FD_177995 | JGI IMG/M metagenome (GOLD analysis project Ga0228710, IMG submission 177995) | Root nodule microbial communities from Medicago polymorpha collected in Santa Monica, California, United States - pink nodules | ecosystem: Host-associated > Plants > Roots > Nodule...
ATGGAAATTAGAAACTTCACTTAATTTCTCTCTGTTATTAAACACAATTAATAGTAACACAATTAAATATTTTACAATACCAAGCATGGAAATTTGAAAATAACTCTGCATGAAAAACATAAAGCCACAATGACCCAGTTAACAATACAAACTCCACTAAGTTCCACTAAAATTCAAATTTCAAATGGGATGGGAGGGAAAAATTTAGGGTTGCTCTCATTAGTAATTAATGCATTAGAAATAGAGGGAAATTTTTAGGGTTAAGTGTTTGCAAACCTAATAACTGTAAGGAGTAAGAGATAAGAAGATGTCAGGTGTAACAACTAGGATCCTATGTGTTTCAATTTTTTTTGCTGACATTCATTTTTATATAACGTTGGTATTTAAATATTTTAACTACTTTGTTTTTGGTAGTGTACGACTTTAACTTGATTTTAGTTTTTATGTATTTATTATTATTCTGATAGTTACATGCTTCTATATATATCAATAAATTATGTATATGGAGATCATCATTAAAAAATTATATTTACTATCAGTTTTCTCATAAGATATTTGTAAATTCGTCCCTACGTACTTTTATAGTGGCCGAAAATTTGTCCAACTTAATTATTTTAAGATATAACGTAGATATTTATACTTGTTCAAGCTTAGTTAATTCTAGACCTACCCATCTGATGCTTTCAACGTTTGATTTCCACCATCAATAAATTGATACAATAATAACAGGGTTAAATAAGTTTTTCGTCCCTATAAATATAACGAATTTTGATTTTAGTCCCTATAAAATTAAATTGAATGTTTTCATCCTCGCAAAAAATTTTATTTTGTTTTTGGTCCTTAAGGGATATGATTTTAACGTGTTTTTGACATTTTTTGAACATAATATGAATATATAAATGTCGAATATAATAAACGGACATAACATGGATACAATTTGAACATAAAAGAGTTATAATTTTACCATTTATATGAACATAAAATGGTCACTAAGGACGAAAAATAAAATAAAAAAAATTGTGAGGATGAAAACATTCAGTTTAATTTTTTAGGGACTAAAATCAAAATTCGCTATATTTATAAGGACGAAAAACTTATTTAACCCATAATAATATTAATTAAAACGTCTTAAGATAACAATTATTCTCAATATTATAAGTGTTTGGTTGGAAAAAAAAAACTTATATTATAAGTTTAGCAACAACTACATTACTCATCAATATTAATAAAAGGTTTGTCGAGTTTTTGATTTTGAGTTAACACCAATCAAAATTATCCATTCCTTTTTGAAGAGATCAAAACCATCTATTTATTTTTCATTATTTATATCATAAATATAACATTAATATCAATTCAGAATGGATTGCACTATGCACATTTTATTGATGGATAAATAAAATTTTGCTTTAAAGTATAAAATATTTCAACCGGGTGCTTGAATCCTTTGTGCCTCTCATAATAAACCCCTTAGAAATTACGCGTTTTTGATGGCTTTGTTGAATTTCCAAAGTTACCGAAGACTAGGTAATATGATTCCCTGCATTAAACTTTTATGCAATTCCACCATTTGTACTATCATTAACCTAACAAATTTCTAACTATTTTGTCTTTACTGAAATTTTCACTATCATTAACCTAACATATTTCTCACTAACCGTAAGACTTTGCGGTTGATATCATCAACTTGATACCAACCGTAGGGAATCATGATCCGAAACCAAGGCAAGAGAAATTTAGAGAATATAAACTAAATAGAGAAATGAATGATATTTATTTATAATAATTTTGGGACAACTTTCTCATACTTTTAATGTGCCCTTACTCTCCTATTCTATTTCTGTCCCTAAAGAAGAGGGAAGAAAAAGATTATCGTAAAAATTGTTCCAAAATAATTATACAAATATCACTTATCACTAAATATTATTGAAAACGGCGAACGAGGGACAAAAGAACTATGGTGAGGGACACTCTAGAGCAACTAGAGTAATTAGTGGTAGAATGGTGTGTCGTAATGGCAAGAAATATTTTTGATTTATAAAATTTAAATTTAAATTGGTTGGGCATACAACAAATATAAAAAATATCTAAATCGATCGTTAGAATAACTCTAATAAAGTCTTTGTGAACTTAACACAATTAGTAGAGATATTGTTAATATATTCAAGGGTTAGGTTTGAATCTCAAACTCTTTATTTCTTCACATTTAAATGTGTGAACTCCTGACCACTAAACTACTTAACCAAAAAATAAGAATAACTCTAATAAAAAATTGATGTTAAAAATAAATAGGTTAAAAGACTAACCAATGAAAATGAAAATGTAATCTTATTAGAATTTTCAGTTAACTAATATTTTTTCCACATTATATATACAATAATTAATTACACTTATACCTGATTGTAAATTATCTAGGCAACCGACTGAAAATGTTGTAATGGTTTTTAAAAACAGGGTTAAATAAGTTTTTCGTCCCTATAAATATAACAAATTTTAATTTTAGTCCCTGTAAAATTAAACTGAATGTTTTCATCCTCACAAATTTTTTTATTTTGTTTTTGGTCCTTAATGGATATAATTTTAACGTGTTTTTGACATTTTTTGAACATAATATGAATATATAAATGTCGAATATAATAAACGGACATAACATGGATACAATTTGAACATAAAAGAGTTATAATTTTGCCATTTATATGAACATAAAATGGCTATTAAGGACGAAAAACAAAATAAAAAAATTTGTGAGGATCAAAACATTCAGTCTAATTTTTTAGGGACTAAAATCAAAATTCGCTATATTTATAAGAACGAAAAACTTATTTAACCCTTAAAAATATCTTTGCATTTTTTTTAAATCGGTTGATTTTCAATGAATTAAAAATCTGTTATAGAGAATCTATTATTATGCAATAGTGCAAAAATTCTTGTCATATTTATTTATAAAATATTTCATGATAACTTATGTAAGCCACAACTCCTAAAATCATATCAGATGCATGACGAATAAGACACGTACACACAACCTAATTTCAGATATTTTGTTGTTTATATATTGATTTTCATTTGTGAGGTATGCATGCATTAGCATTTACCTTGTTGTTCCTAGTCTATTAAAATGATAAGAAATATTGTCATGAAATATATAGAAAATTAAAACAAAGTATGTATTGTTGTGATGCCGTTATAACCTTATTATTGTCGCCATTAAACTTCTTAAATAATTTAAATGAATGTTTGAAGTTCGATTACTTACCTGATGGAATACTCAATCTTTATATTAGTATACAATTTTTTTTCTGTTTCATTTGTGATGTCATTACCTTTGTTATTGACTTCATGAGCGCATGGCATGCAGAATGATCTAAAATGAAGAGGAAGAAAGAAACATCGAAATTGACTAATAATGTATTAAAAGAATGAAGTGACCATACTTAGTAAAATGTCCCAATCCTCAGCTGAAGAGCCTCTTCTAAAAGGGTCGTAATTTGTTTAGAGCATGCATACAGTCACATGTTGGATCGTTTGATTTTTAAATTCTAGTAATTAACAAGTTTTACCAAATGAAATATCATCGATATATTAAAAATAGTCAGATACAAACACCACAAAACAAAAGAGTAACAAATACAAAATTCAAACCCTAAAATTGAGAAATCTTCAAAATACTCTTCCAATTCCAAACTTATATATATATATATGATTATAAAAATTATAATAATTCTAAATTTATATTATAATTCCCGTAAAAAATGTATATTGTATATTTGCTTTAAAAATAATATCATGACACATCCAAAGGATGAGATTTAATTTGTCATTATTCACTACTAAAAAAGCAAAAATTGGTGAGGAAAATTTAGAGAGGTAAATCGTGAAATCCCTCCCTAATTCCGTAACCAAATTTTGCGACCAAAGAATTTGGTAGAGATTTTATTTTTTCTGTCATTAATTTCCCTCCCTAATTTTGTTTTTTTAGTAGTGATTGGAAAACTGTTTTATGTTGATATTACATAAAAATTAAATTATATTAATATATGTGGGTGTGTCGGTGAACGGAGGTGTAGCTCATGCTTGCTTCTCCTGAATTCGTCTGTGCAATGCACCCTCAGAGCAACGGGTCTGGATCTGCCACTAGATGTTTATATTGTCCAATAAATTCTTTTGAGGTTTCAAATTTTTCAAATGAAAAGTAGATTATGACTAACACTAAGTAGTTCTTTTGAGAGCTCAAATTTTAATATAAAATGATAGGCTCAAATTTTAATATTAGAACAGGGTCTCCAAAGTGTTTAATATAAGGTGTTAACTTGTGCCCTTAGGGCACATATTAAGAAAGTTAAAAGAAGAAACATTTTCTAAAATATTGTGCATTTAAATGATTAAAAAGTTAAATATTAAATGCAATACACACATTTCAATAAGTTTTTTCTATATTGGAACAAGTTAACATTTCCCTTAATATAATCATGTCTTAATCCCTGTTGAGCTGATGAGAACTCTTCCACGAGGCTCCCGTTTACGAAACTGACATCGAGGACTGCAAGTTGGATCGCATCCACTTTCACTATACTCACAAAAACTCAACCTCCCTAACATATAATCCAAATAATTTCAACTTACCGAATCAACACCTTGTTGAAATGTATCTTTAAGCAATTATTAGGGTTAATGTAAAACGGGTCAATCCTGCAAGGCCGACCCATTTAACGTGTCATTTTATGCGGGTTAAATTGAGGTTTCAACTCGACCTCTTAAGTTGACCGACCTGTTTAATCCGTTGAGAAATGGAGGCGGGGATGGGGCGGTTCAATCCACATGCTAGTTTGAATTAAAATAAAAAACTATCATTTTTTAATGTTTTTAATTAGTAATTATGTGAATTTTATCCCCAAATCATTATTCTGCTGCTATTAATCATATCATTGGAGTATTTTTTTTTGGTAATACAACAACAAATCGCGTAAATAACTCTATATGTCTTCCTTCAAAAAAAAACTCTATATGTCTATTTCTAACATTAAGAACAAAAAAATTATTAATTTTATGAGTTGAGACATTTCCCATCTATATTCTTGAAAACGAAGTACGTTAGCAAATCAAACTCTTATTCCTAACAATACATATGGCTAATGGTCATGAATAATAAAAGTTCCACAATCTTTAATTACATCTATCATTGAAAAAAAATTGTTGATGTTCACACATTTTGAATATAGGCGGTTTTAAAAAATTATGAATTCAATTACACGTTGACAAATCATTTATAAAACTATTTTTTTGTGGTGGTTGAGGTTTGAACCCCGGACGTTGCATATTTTATGCATTATCTTTATCAACTGAACTATGCTCTCGAGGACAATCATTTATAAAACTATATATGCAAGGTTCGGGGTACATACCCCAAACACCACAACAAAAAAAAAAATCATTTATTAGTGATACACTAAAAAGAATATAATAGAGATTTGGAGAAAAAAAAAAACTTAAATATACATTAAAATTTAAAATATTGGAGGGTGGCCATAGCTTGGGCCATCCCTTCCCTCAGCCCTCTCTCACTAAGATCAATGTATAACTAAACCAATGAAAATTGGTAAAGTTGATTGATAAATATTTACCTCATGAAATGAGAGAAATTTTTAGGTGAACTCTCACCTAACACGTCATTTTTATATCCAGCCAATTAAAACCCAACACCTCATTAAAATAATTAAAAAAATAAATTAAAATCAGTTAGAAGTGGTGGTGCTAAGAAAGTGGGGAGAGGATAGAGAGAAAACGTATGAAATAATAAGGAGAAAAAAACTGATTTTAAATTATTTTTTTAATTATTTTAATGAGGTGTTGGGTTTTAATTGGCTGGGTGTAAGAATGACATGTTAGGTGAGAGTTCCCGTAAGAATTTCTCATGAAATGAAGGGTTTGAATTCAAATTTTTTGCCTACGTAAAACCTTGGTGATGAGTAACATATACGTATTGTTGGAGGTTTTCTCCAAACCTCTCCAAGACCAGAGTCATCTAAATTGTATTCTGTGAAAAAATCAATCATGATCATGCCCTAACTTAAGAAAATTACAAATAATGTTAAAACTTCATAACAGTAAATATTTCCTTAAATGACAAATACTGATTTGATAGGTCAGGAAAAATGGTTAAATCTTCATGCAAACAAAAGTTACAATGATCATACATGCAATAATTTAAAGTATTAAAACTTTGCTGCTTTCAAAGAATGGCCTACAAAAAATGAAAACGATGGGTTTATACGACTTTTTTTCGTTCTCCAAACGTCTCTTGTCCACACAACTTCTTAAATTTCCCCCTTAAATTTCTTAAACGTCTATTTTGAGAATGTCGTCTCTTTTGTTTTCCAACCTTATTTGCACGTAACTACGTTGCCTTCAATAGCAGACATCTGGCTTTCATTTCAACCTTGTATTAATTTCTGAAGGACTTCTTCATCTTCTTTATATTCAAGGTGAAAGTATAAACTATAAAAATACAATAATATTTCTCTCATTAATGTATATTTTTTTCATAATTATCCCTTTTTTCCCTAAAAAATAATAATAATTATCCCTTTTTTTGCTAGACATAATTATCCTTTTTAATAATGAAATAAATAAAATTATAAGAACAAGAAAATGTTTAAATATTTTTTATCAAATATTTTGATATGCCAATTAGTTAAAGATCATTATAAATATTATTGGGAAAAACTCAAGTCCCACATCGGAGGCACTCCTCGCATCACAAGTCAGTTTTGTGATGATGAGCTAGGCCCCAATTTTAACAAATATGTCAAATCAAACAATAAAAAAAGTGCTTAATAAGTCAATCATAGAAACTACACTATTTAATTATGTTTTTTTTTTGGGTGGGATTATGTGGTAATCTTATTATCTGCTCAAAAGGGTTAGTTTTCAGCCTTCAATGATTTCTATGACTCAATGTGAAATTGACAACAGACTTTGCTTGGACGACAAAAGAAGAAAATGATGTACAAAAATGCTGTGACAAACAATCTGAAAGACTAATAAACAAAACAAATGAAGAAATGCTTTATAAAAAGAAAAATGCTAAATGCTAAAGTGTACAAACTACTTCTCATACTAACTACAAGATCGTTGATATGTAGCAGCATATGTTCGAATATGAGATTTTCCACTTTTGCAAACTTATGGTATGTAAATCTAACCATTAAGTTACTTAGCAATAAACACATTAAGTATTGATGAAACGGAAAAACATCGAGAAAACAAAATGAAATTAAGAAAGCTAACTCAATAGTACTAAAGTATCTCATCTAAAAGATATAAAAACCGGAAATGTTTAAAGGATGTCGGAGAAAAAACATTTTGATGGAAAAAGCAGAGAAGTAAAACTGTAAATAAAAAAGTTCATTTCGATCTTGATATCATAGCTTTTTTTTTTCTTTCTTCTGCAGCGGTTTCTGACCCTCCAATGGTGAGCGACTAATCCGGCTTATGCATAGAGGCATGCGCCCTGATCAAGTGTTACTCCCTCTGAAAATCGAACTCGGTATTCCCCGAGTACGTCCTTGGAATGTGCTCCTTGCGACTGGAGCCCAGACAACTTGGTTTGATATTATGACTTTGGTATATCATGAATTTATATAAGAGAGTAATAAAGCATATCCCGATTCATGATCCATATTTCCTCTTGGTTTTTATGAGAATGTGAACATTATCCTTTTCCTTATGCCTTCTATATTTTCTTAGTTACAATTAGTTTTGTAATCCCCCATTCAAAAGAGAGAGGAGAGTGATACTATTTATTTTGTACATAATGAACACCGTAAAAAGACGGAAAATTAAAAAATGCCGCACAAGATGACGAACAATGTAACTTTATGAAATCATTTACTTAGATTGATATCGAGAGAAAAAGATGAAGAGATGTAATTTTAGATCAAAAAATAACCCAAAACTAAATGAAATGAAGACGTAGAGAGAAAATTAAGATCGACTTCGGCTAAAATATGAAATCTCATAATTTCCTTATATTTTTTTTGAAGTAACTCTTAATTTCCTTCTTAATGCCTTTATTCATTCTCCGTGGTCAAACATTAGCTCATTTTCATCCCAATTGAAAGGAATCTTTTTACCAAGCTCTTATGGTAGCAATTTCAAATTTTCAATTACAACATTTCCTTTTCTATGGCCTATCAAATCAGAACTATAAAAAATTTATGAAATCCATATTTTAACCACTAACTAAATGGTGAAAATTTCAAACATCTATCACTTGTACTGCACCAAATGTTGATCTAGTTGCCTTCTCTTTACGTGTTCTTTCCAATAGGTCAGCGCTCACCAAATCCATAGCATTCCTTTCTTATTGTTGAGAAATAACAAGTTATAATGCTTGAACTATTTTTTTTTTTTTTTGAGAAATATAATGCTTAAACTATTTTTGATTTTACAGAAAAATAAAAAAACTGTTGTTCACACATCTGCTAAAGCTGAAACACACCAGTAAATGACCAGAATACCCCCTCGACAGTTAACTGTCGCCGATTTCACTGTTCATCGGCAGTTAAGCGCCGCCGAACCATCGGCAGCTAACTGCCGTTGTAATTTTTTAAAAAAGAAGACTCCTTCAGCACGTAAGTGCCGAGAAACTTATATCAATTTTTTTAAAAAAATATTATACTATGCTATCCTATAATTCCACATGACAGTTAATTGACAAATTGCATAAAGACATAAAAATAATTAATTAGTTTATGGAAAAAGACAATGACTATTGAAAAGAGAATCAAAGGCTTTAGTTTTGTGTTTGATTTTTGAAAATCATAAAACTATAAACCTAATAATCCCTAATTTTATTGAATGTGTACTTAGAAGAACAACAATAATTTTGATCATAAATTTTTTCTTTTTAATGATTTTCCAACACAACTGAAAAAAAATAACAAACCCTATTTAAAAAAAAAATAAAAAATAGAAGTTAAAAGTGAAATAAAATGAAAAGTGTGAAGAACTTACAGAAAACATAAAATCAGCATTGCAGAAGGAGCTAGCTATCGTCTATAACTTTGAAGCAAAACCAGAAAAAGGGTTGAAACCAAAACCTTTTGTGCTGTTAAGCAAGTGATGAATACAAATTTTTTGGTGGTAATGTTCTAAGAATTAAAGTTTGTAACTTTAAGTAGTAACTGTGTTCACAGTTTTTTTTTGTTTTTTGAGAGGGTGTTCACAGTTTCATTCCTATGGTTTTTGCATAAAAAATAAAAAAATTGATGAAAGTTAAGACCGTAAATAGTGGAAGTATAATATTTATAGCATAGCATCGTATAACATTTTAAAAAAAAATTGATATAAGTTCCTCGGCATTTAAGTGTCGAAGGAGTTTTTTATTTTATTTTTAAATTACAACAGTAGTCAGCTGCCGATGGTTCGGCAGCACTTAACTGCCGATGAACAGTGAAACCGGCGGCAGGTAACTGCTGAGGGGGTATTCTGGTCATTTACTGGTGTGTTTCAGCTTTAACACATGTGGGAACAACAATTTAAGAAAAATAATTATCATAGTTTATGCTTACTTTCGTTTTTGTCTTAATCTTTTCTCTAGTGTGAAAGTTTTGTCTTACTCGTTGATAAAAGTAAGAAGGTTGCTCATCTCATCAACAAAATCGCTATCTCACACCTCAAAATGACCCTCAATACCCCCAAAAGTAGTTAGCTATCATTCGCTCTATAATATTTAGCTTAGGAGCGAGCCATTGGGGTACTTAGGTCATTTTCCGGTGCGGGAGAGCATTTTCTGAAGTGTAAAGAGGAATTTGCAAAAAGAAATGTGAAATTTTAAAAGAGTATTACTTTTCCCACCCTATGGTCTTCTCCCGCACCATGTAAAATTTCCAAAAATGCCCGGATTTTAAAATCCGGATTCATCTTTACTATTTCGGATTTTATAATCCGGACAATTCTTATGTATAATCAGTCATCAGACTCTCTCATATTTCAGCAGTTTTGAGTTTTGCTTTTAAAAACAACAAAAAAACTAAGTAAAAAAATGCTGAAAACCTGTCAAATAAAATCATAAAAATATAAAAATACCACCAAAAAATTCTACAAATCAAATAAAACTGATGCAAATTTTTTCGGATTTTTCTGAGAATATGAAAAATTTTAAAAAATGAAAAATGGGTCTAAACGATGGAATTTTGGATTTTGAGGGGCGGAGTCCAAAAGAAGTCTCTTTTAAGGGAGTCATGATCCTTGAATTTTTTCTGATTTTCTGGGGAAGTTTCGAAGCAATCCAATCAAGTAGTTCGAAAACCCTATTTTTGACTGAGAACAAGTAACAATAACTCAAAACAGAAGGATGAAAGTTAGGAAGATTAATATAGTTCCCAAAAATGACTATCCATGTTACAAACATGTTTAAATTTGTGCTGATACAATTCAGATTATATAATCTGAACTGTTTTTCCCTTGAAAAATGGTGTTTAGGGGGTGTTCGGATTATGTAATCTGGAAAAATCATGTAGCGTGTCCTATTTTTTGAAGTTTCCGGATTACAAAATCCGTAACTCATTTTTCACTCTTTAACAAAGAAAAATACCGTTCTGGATTATTAAAATCAGAAATTTCAAGGACATTTTTGAAAAAAAAAAGCAAGGCACGCTAGAATACCATAAGGTGAAAAAAGTAATACTCATTTTAAAAAGCCCATAAGGCCTACAGTTTTATTAGGCCTGTAATTTATCTCGGCCCGTTTTTATTTATGACTAAATACAAAAACAAATAAAACAAGAATTTAGAAAAGAAGAATTCTTTGTAAAAAAAAAAAAGAAAAGAAGAATTCAAAATAAAACGAGAATAATATGAATGGACTACATAAACATTTTTATTTAAGGAATGATAGGTTGACCATCCCATATAACATACAACTCTTGTATCTCCACACACAAAAGTGACACGTGGTGACGTAGCGTTCACATCCTCACTAATTTTGTCTCTCACTTTCTCTTCTCCCTAGCACCACATGGGGGTGTACAAGGATGGTAAAAAAAATGGTGTCAAGTTATAATTAATCTTTGGGTAGTGTTAACTTGTGTCCTAAGGGCACAAGTTAAGAATCTATAAATGAAATTAAAACATAAATTTTGTCTTGAAAATATAAAATTTTAAATTTCTAGAATATTGAATACACAATTTCCAACAAAATGTTTCTATCTTTAGTTTCTTAACTTGTGCCTTGATGACACAAGTTAACATTTCTCTTAATCTTTTTATTCAAAGTCAAAGTTCTGTTTATTACTACACGAATATATTTTTTTTTATCAAAAACATTTGTGTAGTAACTTCATTTCCACTACTCATGCTTTTGTGTAGTAACTTCATTCACCGTTATCAACATCCCTAGTTGTAGCTGTTACTGGCCTCAATGGATGTTTGCTTTGTCTAACTCCCACTTTGCACTTATATGTGTTCAATTCTGATTATACACATACACTAAACTCTATGGATATTTACTTAGATAAAATCGTAGGGTACAATAAGTCTAACCATACAACATTTTTTATATGCGTTTAATTTTGAAATCAATTATGTCTTGGATTATTTCCATGTCTTTCGTGAAATACTATTTTGTATGTTGACATATAAGATAACCAAATAATGGGGGCCTTCGCAGATCATGCATATGCGAGAGCTTTAGTGCACCGAGTTGCCCTTTTTACATATAAGATAACCAGAAATGACACAATATTACATAAACATTTCAAATTGCAAACAAAATGACACAATATTACCAAGAATACACTATTTTGAGCATCAGTAGTGTTGTTCCAACATTAAGATATTGGGGTTAGGATTAGTCACAAGACTCCGTCCTTGTTCTCGAAGCATAGCAAGATTGAAAACATAGAGATTTTTAAAACTCATACCTCCACTGTTATAATGCATTGAAAGTTTACCTCATGACAACCTTATTTCTTTACTTTGGATTCAGGAATGTCCTTAAAAAGAGTTCATCCTTTTTTCAATTTTATCATAGAGAGGTGGGACGAATGAAAATGATCATAAAGTAAATCATAATAGATTGGAGAACATATTACTAAGAATTTCACGCCCCATCCTTGAGACATTTTAGACACTAAGAATTAATCTTTTTTCCAAATTCTATCTTCAATGAAACTAAAAATAGATATTTTGCTTTTCCCAATCTTAGAGGGTAGCCCCTAATACTTTTCAATTCAAGGACAACTTGAACTTCAAGGATATTTTAGATCATCCTGAGACAGATTACAGTAACAAATAAATCAAGATTTTTGAAAGTAGATAGCTTGACCCATGGGCGGTCCGTTTCAAGGCCCAGCGAGCTCGAACTCTGGCCCAAATTTTTTGCAATTTCTTATGTAAATCCCTCTGAATTTCTAATATAAACCCCTATATATTAGGCAATATCTTTAGATTTTTTAATTATTTGTTTGCAATTTCTTATGTAAACCCCTATAAATGTGTTGCAATTTTTTTTTACCCAAACTTTATAATAATCCTGGCTCCGCCACCGGCTTGACCAAACTTTGCCTCATAAGCAGCTAGAATGTTTTTCATAGCCAAAACTTCTTTGATACTAGCTTTGAAGAAAAGAAAACTACCATATTCTGAGAGAAGATGGGAAATAATAGGGGAATTCTGACGGATATTGACGACATGGATGCCTCCTCGAGCCTTTGCGTGTTCGATTAAAGCTGGCAATCCTTATGCATATGTAATGAATAAGCAAGGAAATAGAGAACTTCCATAACGTAAAACTGTACCCAAAGTAACAGAACCACCACATTCTCATTGACAATAATTGAATAGTCAACTGTTTCAACACACGACATAATCCAATTGATCCAATATTGGAGTAAAACCATGTTCACCATAACACCACCATGAAAATCTTCCCAATCAGTTATATCATACTCTTTCTGAAAGATATCAATATTAGTCATAATGTTAGAAATACCTACCAAAGAAGTAATCTGGCTAATTATGCGCCTGGAAGTTGCAGCAACATGCAAAATATTAGTATTTAGATACGTAATTGCTCAAGGCATTGAAATAATTAACTTGACTTCTCACGCGATCCAATTTCTTCCTACAATCACCAATGTTCGGTCGGAGATGTTGGAACCGAGTCTTGTTCCAATGAGATAATCAGAAGCACATAAGAAAGTCAATGATCTTAGACAAAATCACCAAACTCGGGATCACCGAGCCATGCATTTTTTTTAACTTGAATCGTGAATGAAATATTCTACTTTGTAACTCTAGTTCTCGAACTAACATGACACTATGAAAAGATAAAGTAAATTTTCAAAGACAACATTTGGAAACATATGAATCTAAGAATCATTAGCTAAAGCTTGATCTAGTCTTTCCTCAACCGCCTATGTTGTTCCAAAAATTTTGAACCAAGTGAAAGGATATCCCTTTATATGATCATCTACTAGAACCAAGTCTGAATTGCTGATTGAAAATCATTTGTTAACCATTGGTGAAGTAAGTGTTATTTTAGAGTTAATTTTCATTATAATGTTTGTTTTCTGAGGACAACTAACGATACAAGTTTAAAGTTGTGATTATATTAGGTCATATGTTATTCTGCTAGTTGTTTTTTATTCATTTTTAGTAGAGTTATGATGAATTTGAATGGTTCTGAAGCTGAAAATGGCAGAAAATAAGGAGACAGGGAAAGCTAAAATCGTGTCCCAATTAAAAAAAAAGGACATGAAGCAAATCCCATTCTCGTAGAAGAGAGATATTTTTCTTTCTATCCTTAGGATCACCTTCATACCCATACTCTAATTGCAACATCTTCGAATAAGTGTGAATTTCATCCAAACTGGGGGGTGGGGTGGGGGGGCAATCGTACATGCACACAACAATTTATATGTGATGAAAAATTAAGCAGCCATATTTAGATTTATCGCATTTTTGGTCCCTTAATTAAAATTCGATTTATTTTGGTCCCTAACTTCTCTCCGTTACACATTTTGGTCATTTCTGTTAGTTTTAATTAAAAAAATGTTAGGTTTTCTTCATCTTCTTTTCCTCTTTTTCATCTTCATATCATATCAATCAACAACAAGAATCCCAGAAAAATTCCATAAGAAAATGAAGAAAACCTAACGTTTTTTAATTAAACTAACAGAAAGGACCAAAATGTGTAACATAGAGAAGTTAAGGGACCAAAATAAATCGATTTTTAATTAAGCGACCAAAGCGACACTACCTAAATAGTTAAGAGACCAAAAATGCAATTTAGCCTAGATTTATCTAGATTTAAGCATACGATAACTAACTTCTCGGTCACCCTCGTTTGCGTGATAATGTAAAGCGTTCATTAACATGTTTGCAATCAACTTAGACCTTAAGAATATAGAACTTCAACTCGTTAGAAGTTACACCAACAAAATCAAGCAACAAAAGACAATATTTGTTGTTCATACAAGTGGAATCTAACACAAGCATCGTAGAGAACATGTTAAACAACTTAGTACCTTCTGGGTGCGCTCATAAAATATCTTTGACATCATCAAAATCTGAATATTTCTTACATTGATACACATAATTCTTCTCGATCAATGATTTCATGAGATGTTGAATTTATGTTCTTGGACCCCTAATAGAATGCCTATTCACGTGACATGTGTTATAAATTAACTTGATAGTAGTTGAAGTTCTACCATTCCTATTCCTTAAATTAGTAAAAAAAATATGCCTTAGAAAAACCTTTGAGTTTGTCAACTTATGAAGGTATATACTTTCATTTAAGTTTGGACGTCCATCAGTTTTATGACCTTACAATTCATCTGGCATCTCATGGTTGTGTTTTCCATTACCAACTTTAAAACTCCAATCACCAGCAATTAACAAGTAACCTCTCACACAAAACAGTGATGTTTTTGCCAAAAATCACATTATCACTCAAAATGGTGTTTGTGGAGGTGTATGGAGTGTTTGGTGATAAAGGTAGTGAACTTCTGTCAGGTTATGGGCAAATCATATACGTAGGGAGGTTTCAGATTCTATAATCTGAATTTTTTCTCGCTTTTTATAAGGTAGTTTTCTAGTGCTTAAATGTGGGCCAAAAAATACAGATGCAGATTTTATACTCTGAAATATGTTAAATATTTCGAACGGTTTCTTTAAAAGTTCTAGCCAAACATCATCATGGTTACATGGTTGCCTTAAATTTTCCACTATTCGGATTCTATAAACTGAAATAAGGGTTGAATTTCAAAATCCAAATTAAGGGTAATTTTGTAAAAAAAAAATAAAACACGCGAGAAACTAATGGGCGAGAAAAGTAATAGTAAAACAAATTGGGTCTAACCTTATTTCAATAAGAAGAAAACTCTCTTCTCCAAAAAATGCTCTTCTTCCGAACACTTTTGTTCATTCCCACATCAAACTGCCTAAAATAACCTCCAACATTAGTTAACTCACGTTCAGTAAATACAACGTGACTTAACTCACGTTGAGCCAACGTTAGTTAACTTGCGTTGGTGGTCAATGCGACTAAACTTGTGTTGGTTTTAGGTAAGCTAACATACCATCCGTTCTTCATAATGATGCTATTTTTTTAAGCCCTTAAACCTACAATATGTTGTGTTTTTTTAAAAGCATGTCTTAGTTTTAATTCATGATCATTTCATTCATGATCCAGAATAAATCATAACAAAAAAACACAAGTACGCAAAATCAATTCCAAAATAATAGAATACGATAAATTTATTTAGTTTCAATTTCATCTCAGTTCAAATCGGGCAATAAACGAAGTGTTACGTTACATTAAATTCTTCCTAAATATGTGGTATCCTTGTGATGTTGGACTTTAATTAAATTCTTGAAAGTTTGCCGAAACGTTGCTTAGTGTTAAAATTTTCCAGTCTATTTGAAAACTCAAAAGAATGAAGAGAACACATCACATGTATTCTACCAAATCAACTATACATGTTCTCACATTGAATCCATTCATATAAGATGTGTCATGACAAAAAGGAATGCACTTCAATATATTCTTTTGAACTTAATCATACCGCCCTGCCAACTGACAAGTTTCAATTGACAGAGGAGCATGATCAAGCTCAAAACAATATCTTAGAAATGCATCCTTGTTCGTCACACTCATCTTATATCAAGGAATTCGATGTGAGAACCTATATAACAGATTCGGTAGAATACAACACATGCTCTCTTCATTCTTTTGAGTTACTAAATGGACTCACAAACCTTTACACTAAGTATAAGATACTTCAATGCCAACATCTTCAGCAAACTAACAAGGATTAAGCTAAAATCCAACAAAATAATACTACCTAAACATCTTCATTTGGCCGAATAATACTCTTGAGAATATAATCAGGTGTTCTCAGCAACGAAGCATCCATCTCGATCGTCGAGAACATGTTGTGTTGACCAAATATCAAGAACATGTTCCTTATGTCATCATCGTTCGTGAGCATCATCCAGTTGAACATCAATCTCCCGACTGAGTCGATCAATGGACGTTGATACTCAATGTCTTCCACCCTCACTTTGTCTCTGTGGTTCAGTCGTTGGTTGATTTTATCCAGTTGATCCTTCAGATCTTTTAACGTAACATCGACCTGAACCGTCAGCAACTTGTTGGGTTTTCCACCGTTGAAGCAGACTTAAAGTAACATTGTGTTCGTATGTACTGGATAATTGTTCATTGCTTCAGACCTACACCATAAGAAATTAATAACAATCAATGAAAAACTCATTCAAATATTTCATCAAACACTTGGTGTGAAAATTATACATAAACCCTAAAACAAAAAAATACATCATAAACATGCAAACATCTAAACATTTTATCAAACACCTAGAGTTCACATAAAATCTAACAATTTCTAACTCTAACCTACCACAATTGAGTCAAACTTACTCTAATTAATATCTAAACAACAATTTCTAACTAAATTCATCATTAACAATAAAAAAAATCAAACATGCAAATCAACCATAAAACCTAAAATTTCACAATTTCATCCAAAAAATCTAACATTTAAACCAAAAAAAGTCAATGCAAAAGGTTAGAGAACACTTACTTGTGATTGAAGTAGAAGTTGACGTTGATTTAGTTGAGTTTGATCAAAATCTCACTTGGAGAGAGAAAATTCGAACTTTTTGATATGGAACACAATGGTTCTGTGTTCTGGTTTGTGTTGTTTCTATACCAGAACAAAACATGTCTTAAGTCATGTCGATATGTACCGAACGTGACTTAACTTACTTTGATATTAGCGAATGTGACTTAAGTTACGTGGAGGTTAGTTTATAAAGACTGGGGAGGAAATGAGCAAAACATATTGGAAAAAAAAAGAAGCAATTTTCCTCTTCTCCATTTTCACCTAAAAGTCCAAACTTTACACATGCAACACTTTACCCATATTATCTATCAAAATTTAATAACATCACATTCCCATCAATCAAATACTCACACGTATGAAAATATGAATATTGAATAGTCTTAACATTGGATTTGATTTAGGGTCAAGCTTTTTTTTCATGATACTAAAAACAGATAGCAAACAATGTGGATGATATTTCACAAGGTACATGCTGTCCTTCCTAAAAATGAAAACAAACTTAACATTTTTTCACCAATGGATAGAAACAATCTTTGGTCCCCCCCCAAACCCCTCTTTCTCAATTTGAATTAATCCAGTTTAGACACCACACACCACTCAGACCGTTACGATAGCTTATGGTCTTGTACCTTTCTACGGACTTAGGTAGGGACCAATTGACCAGCTCTCAACCATATTTACCCTAAAAACATTAGGCAAAGTAGCAAAGGCTCATCTTCTCACCATATGGTTTTAGGAAGAAAAAAATAGAAAGAAACAACTTTGATGCAATTATATGGTATGAACCTGAATAATGTAATAATGGTTTCAATTATATGTTCCCAATGCATATTTACAAGATTAGTAATCAACATTAATTTTCCTGTATGATTGTTGTACAATGGTACCAATATCATTCATGACTCAAGGCTCTATGGATATTAATTTGTCAATTTCAAATTCTAGACTTGGTCACTAGGTAGCTAGGCCTAGCAATCTAGTAGTATGTGTATGTCTTTAGTCGGCAAATATCTATGTCTGAATTTAGTCCTTATAAAAATGAATTATTGTTTGCAATTTCTAAAGAATAGAAATTTTTATTTTGTTATTTTGCTTTAGTCAATATTTAGTTCATGTCAAAATGGTAATTGTAATATGTAGACAATACTCCATTTGTCTCTTATTATTTCGTCGGTTTTCTTTGTAATGTCGTTTTGGAATAGTAACACAAGGAAAATATATTTTTGCCTATTTTCTTTCTATTATACCCTCAATTTAATCCACCAATAAATTCTTTTTTTTTTACACACTTTGTCTTTCAATAAATTCAATGTTTATCTTTTTTTCATAACAAACAATCGTTAGTCCCTTTTTTTCTTCAACAAATTCTTATTTTTTTAACACACTTTATCTCTCTTCCATAACAAATATTTATCAATAATCTAAATATTATACACATATTTTTTAATAATTTTAAAGCAAAATAAAAATTATTCCAACTTCCATAACAATCGTTACCTCCTTGATGCCATTCTTGCTCTCTAGATTCATAAAAAAGAAAAAAAAGTTAAGAAAAATTTAACTTTCCTCCAACTCCTTTAATCAAAGTTAAGGTTTCAACTATGGTTTCAACTAATACTAGATTCCCACTATGTGACATATTTTTGAATGTTGAAGATAGCAAAAAAAAACAACTTTGTTTTATGAACAAAAAAAACTTTGTTTAAAACAAACTTTTTCATAGTATAGATTTTTTTTTTTTTTGAAGGAATAGTATAGATATAGATATCACCACAAATACTCTTTTTATAATACATATGAATTTTGTAAGTGAATTTTATAATAAGGATGTAAGCAATATTGGTTTTAACCCAAATTTTTTGACATAAATTATTTTATACAATGTAATCCAGTGTGAATTAAATGTTACCAGGACTAAAACAAATAACGAGAACTGAAAATAAATTTTTATAAATAATAAAAATAACTAAAACTAATATTCTTTTACTTTATATGGAATTAATAAAGCAAGAACATTTTTTGTAGAAATTAAAATCAAAAGGAGATCACCTAGGATGGTTAGTTTATGTACTAATTAAGGTATCTTTAGCTTAACTTATAGAAACTAATCCTTCAGATGATTGTCATTCATATAAAATGGTTAACATCTTCCAACATATATAATTATTTTATGGAGAATGCTAATGAGTGTCCTTGAGACATTAGTTAAAGTATTAAAATAAATAATTTTAAAACAAAAAGTTGTGGTAATTATTGCTAAGACAAAAGTAAAATCTTGTATTTCTAAGACAAAGTTTTTACTAATGGATTCCTTAACAAATGTCTTTAGGACACTGGTTAGCAAAACCCTTATTTTATACATTAGTCAAAGATTATGTTCTGACCAAATGGTTAAGAGACTCAAACATATATCACTTGTGTCGCACCAAATTGTTAAAAGACTCAAGTGGCCGAGGCTAATTGGTATAAAATAAAATAATCTACTAATTTAGATTGTTTTGTGATGCAGTAGAACTTAATATGTGTTTGTTTACTAAGAAAATAATTTTTTTAATATTCTCCCCAACTATACTCATTAAAATCGTATTGTTCCTAAAAATTACAATTAAAGAAACTTTTCATTTTAATTACAAATATCATTTCTTAAGATATTGATTACTTTGGAAATTAAATCTAAACAAGCACAATAAAATCTTGAAAATGGTATTTTTTTTGGGGTAGAAAGGTGATTTTTATATCAACTAATTTGTAACAAATTCACTAATATATGCATTCTAAAAACATGTTCAATAAAATCATGATGTGTGAAGAAATTTCCTAGAGTGATAGAGCCAAACTAAGACACATACACTATATAACAAGAAACAACAAACCCATGTTCTAATTTCCATAAACATGAAAGGGAAACAATCATAAGAATGGAATATAACAAAAAAAAGCATAGTAATCCAAATTTACACAATCTTTCTATTAGATGGGCCACTGAAAATTTTCCCAAAATTGAATACATGTAAGTAATCCTGACCCACGCAACAAACTTCCAATCCTGTAAGCTTCTCTGTGTGCTCCTTTTCTCTTTCTCTTCAGAACAAATTTTTAACCAAAATAACATAGATAGCTGAATACAATAATCCAATAAACTTTCAAGAAAATAGCATCTTTACCACTAATAAAAGTATACTGCTCTTTACTTTGCATCTGAGCACATAACCAATTGGTCTATCTGAGTCAGTTTTTCTTTGTTAGTGTTAGTGTCTGTGTTCATGTCACCAGCACTAGCAAGAAAACCACTCCAAATATTGCAAAGGACACAAACAATTTTGGGCTAATTATTGCTCTACTTTTAGGTTACATTTATAAATAAACCTTGTTTCATAAGCCCATGAGGGACTAAAGCTTATGCAAGGGAATCTAATATATTATGAGGGTATTTCAACTTTAAACCACTTTTGTGATACTTTTTTAGCACTGAATAAACCTAATTTTTTCATGATCATGTTACAATTAAAATGTATCTACCGTTTTTTAACGATGATTAATCTCAGTTGAAAACTAGTTGGACACAGTTGATGAATTCTCTCATCTTAAACGAGTTTTTTACTTACGCAAAATCATTGATCGAACCTTTTTTTTAATAGGCAAAAATCGAATATATATTAACAACAAACAGGGTCGCATCTCCAGTACAAGACGTGCCAAAAGAGATGACTAAGGTTCACAAACAGAGTGCAAACATAAAACATTCATGATTAGTCAATGCCCAAACAATTAAGCGAACATGCCAACCAACTATATACTCCTAAAACATAAACAACATTTCCCGCCTTCATCCACCGATACGAGTGAATTTTAACTTTCTCTAACAAGTTGCTAATGTGGGTTTCCTTCTTATAAATTGCCTATTATCAACTCAATTTTAATAACTTACTTAAGCTACCACTAAGATCAACTCAATTTTAAATTTTTGGGGATTAGGTAAGTAATATTGACATTACTAGTAAAGTCATTAACCACCTCACCCTCACTTATTTTCTATTTTTCCTCTAACCTTTTTCTTCTCTTGTGGACCCCATTAATCCCTACCTCCTCCTATTCCAAAAGTCACCCATGTCTCTCTTTTATATTTATCTCACAAAAGCAAAGAGTGCCAAATCAAAGACACTAATGGAGTTACCATGATCACATCCTTCACTCATCACATAGAGAATTAGAAATCACACAACTACTTCACCAAAAAACACAAACACTAGTGAGTGAGAGATAATGGGAAATTACAGGTTCAAATTATCAGACATGATGCCTAATGCTTGGTTTTACAAGCTTAGAGACATGGGAAGAACAAGAAACCAAACACCAACAACACAACAAAGGAAGAAAAAGCAATCTTCAAATTCAACAACCTCAAACACATCAAAATCAAAGCAACCCCACCAAAACAATCCAAGAAAATCTTACTACTTTACAAGAGAGCTTAACCAAACAAGCAATAGAATCTACAACACTTCACCACCAAACAACACAAATTTTCCACATGAACCACCAAGAAAATCATCATCAAAACTACAAAGACCAAACAGAAGAACACAAAAAACTTCATCATCATCTCCATTTGATTCTCCACTTGATAGCTCTGCAGAATCAGAAGAACTCCCTGAGCCAGAAATCAGAACAGACCGTGTTCTTCTTCCAACAAACGACATCATAATCGATGTTGATAACAATTCTATCATAGAAACAAGAAAAGATGGTAAGCTAAATGAGTATGATTCATTATCAGAACTCATGAAACTTCCACCAATTGTGACCAAACCAGAAAAGTTCAACTACTTGTTAAACTATGCAAAGAAGAAAGAAACAAAACCCAGAATCAAAAATTCATCAAATGATGAACACAACGTTAAAGGGTCACTTAAAGTCAAGATTTTGAAGGAAGAACCAAGGAACATCAACACAAACACACCAAGTAGAAGATTCTCTGTTAATTCACCAGGTGTGAAACTTAGGATCAATTCACCAAGAATTTCAAGCAGGAAAGTTCAAACACAAGGCAGGAAAAGTGTGTCGTCCGGTTCCGGCAACCGGAGAAGTCTTTCGGATAGTTTTGCAATTGTGAAGTCATCATTGAATCCACAAGGAGATTTCAGAGAATCAATGGTGGAGATGATTGTTCAGAACAACATTAGAACATCAAAGGATTTGGAAGATCTTCTTGCTTGTTACCTTTCTTTGAATTCAGATGAGTATCATGAACTTATTATCAAAGTGTTCAAGCAAATATGGTTTGATTTAACCGATAATCGGTAGAACAATTCTATTTTTTTTACTCGGTATTTCGCTCATGATCGACTAATCAGAGGGGTTCAATCTGACCATCCACTAGTGGGGTCACATTTAATAGTAGAACAAGTTTATATTAAGTTTCTTCTGTTTCACACAAAAATATTCATGCTCATATGTTAGTGTGAGTAATATATTTTGGTTAAGTTCAATAGATTTTAGTGCTTTAATGTTTTCAATTCTTTACTTAAAATGGAAAAGGGAAATTGAATGCTCAAAACTAAGAGCAACAATTTAATGTAGAATGTCAAAGGTGTTTGTAATGGAATTGGACTGTACGTAATTGAAAAAATTAGACCCTAATTTAGACTAAGTTATAGTTGATACATATGGTTTTACATTGCAATTGTAAATTTGTGATTATTACATTGTATGTTTTATATTTTACAAAATTTGTAGATAAATATACTTCATGCGCACAATAAAATTGATTTTAACATGTTTGTGTGACGTTGATTAAAAATATTTTTGTCTTTGAATCTTAGTCTAACTCAAAATTATGACTTATACTTTTTTTACTCGTACGATTTATACATTCACATGTATTATTCAATCCACTTCTACGTAAATATATTTAATATAAATCATTTAACATTTTTTAACTAAAATCAATTTACAACATTAATATTTGTGACGGCATTACCCAACAGACATATAATAGCACTCATGGTTGTTGACTTTTTTGTAATTTTGTTAAAAAGAACTTCTAGACTTAGATTTTAAAGTTATACTTTATTAAAAGGGGGTTATATTTTGAACTTAAGGTTAAAAAAAGTAGAATGATTTATTACTAATAAGAAAATATGGATACACCAATGGGGTTTGAGTCTAGAAAAAAAGATAGACTCTCATGATGTGTGGCAAATTAAGATTCCAATTTTAGTTAAAAGATATTTGTATTTAAGATTGACACGTTCCAAATAAGATTATCTTTGGTCAAAATAACATATGAAAAATAAAATTAAACCATTTGCTTTATCGCATTAGGAGTTGGAACTTTTACGATAGGACATAAAAACTCAAGTTGATGTAAAGATCATTTATATTTGATTCTTTTGTGCTTGTTGATAAAATTGATCAAAATTGGCTCTTAGTTACTACTACCATGGCTTTGATCCATGGGAAAATAAAATGTTAGAAGTAAGGAAACATCATTCAATTCATATTCATTAATTCAAGAGGTGCAGAGTTCGGATTGCATGTCACTGACATATAAACGTGTAAAAATGGATTGTACACATTACACAATTTAGCTTCATTTGGACCATTTCATGTGTGTTTAGAAAGTCTAAAAAAGATTGCCACTATTGGCCATTGTTTTCTTTCTATTGTCATCTTCCATAACAATACTTGGAGCACATAACTTGCGTCTGATTTTCAGTACCCTTTTTCAGTCCCTCATGGACCCAAAGAGGTTGCAGAATAAGAAGTGGCACAAAATTGTATAAATTGTTAATTTTTTAAGGGACAGAATCGCTTGCAATAAGCCAATAGTTGACAATTTCTTCAATTTAAAGATATATTTATTATTATTAGCTAAAATACATTTTTTTATGAGTAAATATTCACTTTGGTTTTTGGCTCTGCACCTCGCTGTAACAAAGGTCTTTGACTCATGATTAAATACAAAGTAGTATTTGAATGTGCACTTCTATTATTTCTTTAGTCCCGACAAAAAGTATGATGTGTCACAGAGACTAAAGTGAAAGTAAAAAATAGTCACTGAATCGAAAATCAATATCTCTGAACTGAAAGTCAATATTCCCAAACGCATCCCAACTAAGTGCTGCTCTTTGTCAAGAATTGGGTCATCTTCCTCAATGAAGCAGAGAAGAAGGTAATGCAGTTCGAACTAATCCCAATACATATCAAATGTTTTTTTTTTTGTGGTGACTAGGATTTGAATCTCAAACTTTACATATAATATGATTGTTCATACCAATTGAGTTAAGCTACGAGGACATTATCAAATGTATTTCTAATCTAACAATTTGCACTTATAAGCTAGACAACTATTATTATTGTTTTTTTTTAACAATTATTATTATTGTTAAAATTGAAATTATTATTTGTTTTATACAACTAAAAGAGATGTCCCTTTTAAGTTTGAAGTACACAAGCCTTTGATTTTGCGTCTTTCATTCAAAAATTTAAAAGGATTCTTTCTTGTCAGAGCATGCAGCTTTTAAGTTCTTGTATATTCACTAATCACTACTTTGACAAATAACACAGGAAAAAGCTATATATTCACTAGAAAAATTATTATCACATGTACTTCTAGACATCTTGTAGACTTGTACGCAATTTTTTAAAAGGAAAATAAATGTAAATCCTCTCGTCGGTGAAAAAAAATTACTACCTCCGTCTTTAATTATAAGACCTTTCTAAGAATTTTTTTATCCCTTTTTATATGACTCATTTGTTATTTCCAACTACATTAATTATTTCTTTACAGACATATCCCTATTTATTATATATTTTTTTCTTCAATTAGCAATAAATATCATATGGAAAACGTCCTCGTGAGCTTAGCTCAGTTGGTAGGGACATTGCATAATTTATGCAGGGGCGGGCAGGGGTTCGAACCTCTGACACTCCGCTTCTCCACATTTAATATGTGTGAGCTCTAGCCACTAGGCTACTTGACCAAAAAAAATATATCATATGGAAAACATAAACCAACTTTCTCTCTTAAGGATAAAATTGTAAAAATAATAGTGATTACAAACAACTTTAATACAAATATCCACTTTCTTAATTCTAGTGATTTTAGCAAAATGGATGAGAAAAATATGAAAATTTGTCTAAAAGTTATGTTTGATTTTCAAAAGCTAAAGGGTAAAGCTACTTCGTTTATTACAAAAGTTGGTTCCAAACTTTAACCAGAGACACAGGCTTACTTATTTTCACCTTGTCTTTTGCGATAGGCTTACATGGATCTCCCAAGAGTGGGTTAAATAGTTCAAGCAGCGTGCTATAAAATATAATATATTCACCACAAATATTTTTTGATGAAGGTGTATGCCACAAGATATATGACAAGAAATTCAACTTTAGTATTTGTTTACTATATAGTGTAATCAATGTAATATGTCTTTTGCGTGATATTGACATAAATAAAAATAAAAGTGTCGAATATTATTTTTACAGAAGTGTTGAATATCTTTAAACTTTAGTATACTAAAAAACAATCATTTAATCCTTTTGAAAAAAAATATACGTATATTTTTAAGAAAAAAAATCTAAGAACTATATGCTGCTTTTAACAAAGGCCAAGTAAACTCCTTCAAAAGGTGATGAATAAGAATATGTAAGAAATCAAAATTTTGACACCAACCTGAGAAATATAATTGACCTAGCAATGGAACGAACAACTATATTTTGAACAACTATATTTTTTTCTCACCAAATGAATTTAACTACAAAGGTTGGAGTAAGAGATAACAGATTATTAATTAATCTCAAAAACAATGAGCCCAAATTAAAATAGTTTTTTTTTTTGGTTACATAATTAAAATAGGGTTTCGAAGGATGCTTCTTGACACGAAATCAATCTTGCTAAATCTAAAGTCTTGATTAGCAGGAATATTAGTTAAGCAGGCAAGCATATCTAACAAACATTTTTTAGGCACACAAGTATTTGGGTATACCTTCCATGGTTGACAAATTTAAGAAGGCTACATTAGTTTTTGTTAAAGTTAAAGATAGGGTTTAGAAGAGCATCAATTATGTGTTTAAAAAAAAAGGGGATTAATTCTTGAAGTAGTTGTACCTAGCGGTGGTAAAAAAAAGAATACTAAAATTTGTCAAACCATACTTTCATGTGAAATATTATTTAAAAAACTGAAATTTGACAATGTATTTTGACAATCGTATATAAATATATAATTTATAGTTTATTGATTTGTTACTATTGATTTGACTTGAGCATATAAATATGTTGTTGACAATTAAATTGTTTTCCATATATCCTTATTTAAAAAGATAAACATATATCCTCCAAATCTGTCAAAAAAGTAAAAACATAATGCTTAAAATGTGCACCTGCACCTTAATTAAAATTTGAAAGAATGAAATACTCATATGCCTCAAATAAAATTTCCTATAATTTATTTTAATTTAGAAATAATTTCATTATGTAGATAATTGGAATGATTGTTTTGGAAATCATGTGATAACTTTATACCGGTAAAATAAAGATTAATAATATTACCCCAAAAAAATAACATTTAACCACATGCATGTGTAAAACTCTATTAATTAAACTATTTCATGACATAACAATCCAAAAGATGTATAGTCCTTATTATTTTTCATTTTCCTTTTGTTAACTAGTTTCAAAGTAATTTGGCTTCTCATATCCCTATATCAAAAGTGAAATTAAATTTTGGACATAAAGGTGTAATTCTTTATTTTCAATTTAGCAGATAAAGGTGTAATTTGACACTTGAAAAGAAAGCCCCAATTGATATTGTTGTCTCTTTCGAGGACAAAGAAGAGGTTCTAGCTTGACAGCCCGACCAAAAGAAGATCAAAAGATCCAATTACAGAATTATTTAAATTGTTACTACTTGTTTTTTTTTCCTGAAAATTCATGGTGATCCAATTACATATTTTATTTTTAGAATTTAATTTATATGTCCCCGACACGGTAGATATTTTGTACATTGCCAGTGAATAATTGTTTGATTACTCAAAATATTTGATTTTAACTATAAAAAAAAAACTATGTTTACTCTTTGCAAAAACAAAAAAGCGTGCAGGTTATTATCAGGGAGATAGGGGGGAGCCACGACTCCCATAAAGTTTTCGGTCCATGAATACACAGTGCGTGCCCTAGCCATTAAATAAAACACTAGTACTTTGATACAGGTATAGTATTTGTTGGGATTTTCGGGGTATTTAAAACCTCGAGATCATAGTAGACTAGAAATCTAGAATAACTATACAAGAGAGTTGAACACGAGGTGGATCTAAACAATTTAAACTAATAATTTAGGCTTTAAAATTTGGGATTAGAAAACATAAGATGATAAAAGTATTCATTGATCTTCATTTAGTTGAGATGAGAGAGGGTCTCACATTCTCCCTTTGACCATATTCGAAATTTGGATTCATAAACATTATTATTTTTTTCAAATGTGATATTATCCACATCTTTTACCCCGCATCAGAAACCACCTTCATGTTCTCACCCACCAAGTCAAATCATATTCTTATACCATTATTGAGGACCTCTAGCCGGGGAGTCTAAATCACACAAGTGATTTGGACATCAAATATTCCCTCAAAATCTTGTGTCAAAATGGATACTCACTTAATCCTCACATCGAGTAATGTGAAGAAAAAATAAGTAAGAGTTAGTTTGAGTTTCCTAACCATAAGGACTCTAGCCATTTAGATATATTGATCGTTTGAGTAATTGTGTGTCATGAGATATTTTGTAATTTTCTAACGCAAAAAATGTTTGAGAGGACTTACACTTTCTTCCTATAAAGTTATTAAGCATTAAGCATTCCATGGCACGAAATTTTCTAACGTGAAATCGTGGAACGAAGGGGAGGGATTTGTATACAAACGTAAAATCATGGCACGATGGGTGCAAATCGTAGCACAGTTCCTCGGGACTTGTGCACTATATAAGGTTTCATTCTTCATGTTTTGGGTAGGGCTTCAAGTGAGAGAAACGTAGGGAATCAAAGGCGGTAAGTTTATGCTTGAGTGTCTTTGGTGAGAGGTTCTGTTTGGGAAACTTTTGTAAACACCTTGTATGAGTGAAATCATTGAGTCTTTTGTTCTTGGGAAGACGTTGGAAAATTGGTAGAAATTAGGTTTGTTCTTTGTGAGCTTGTTGAAGCTAATTTCTTGAATTTTTTTGTCACTATTTGTAAAGAACTTGTTGATAGTGAAGCAGAGAGATCTTTCTCCCCTAGAGTGTGCCATTGTTGGACCGGATTGGGTTAACATTTATTAGTGTGTTTGTTTATCTTCTCCCTTTGCTTGTAGTTTTGTGATTTACACTTGGTTTCTAAATTAGATCTAGGTCTCTTATTGTTATTGTTGCTTGAGGTTACTTTGATATTTGTTACTACTTTTCTTTTTGCTCCACACACATATAAGTTTATTGGTGTAATTTTGAGTCTGAATTCATAACAAAGATTTTATGTTAAATTTTGTGTTGGAGGACTACTGAATATCTTCAATAAGATGGTGAAAAACATGATGATGAAGGTTGCACAAATAATTTCAAAATGTGTGTGGACACATTAACCCCTAGGCTTAATTCGCCCTGGTAAGTTTATTTAAATGAGATGACGGTCAAATCTCCTTCAAGATATTTTAAAATCTCTGGCATGAATTACACATTCACATCAAACATATCAAAGTTAAATAATTTCAAACAAGTAGCAGCGATCTAGAGTAGTTTTTTTTTAGGGATAACAGTCTAGAGTAGTGTTTGTGGGCGCCTGATCATGTGTTTAAGGTGCTGGTAGTGTGCTTTTTTAGTGATTTCAGTCTTTTTTTTATATTATGTTTTTAGTGTTTATTTTATTAAGGGTCAATTTATAAATTTAAAACAGGACCTTCGATTCGTCTAAGACGACCCTAGGTATATATTATTGACTAAATTGTATGAACAAAGATGAATCTTATTATCTTGTAAAAAGTCATTACAATTACTCTCGTGGGTTGAAGAAAATAAGAAGTGATTTAAAAATCTTTGGTTCACACATAAGAGGGGAAAGATTTTTAAATTAATAGCGGCAATTTTAGCGAGCAATCCAACCTCTCATGAGTTGATGGAGGGAAATTAATTGCGGACCCATATAAGATACTAGTACTAGGGTTTTAGATCGGAGACCAGTTGACATAAATTGTTGAATTTTATCAACCACAATTTTGTTGTATTTCGGTATATGTCCCAATACAATCACCATAAAGGAACACATTAAGCTAACAGATAAGACAAATAAACATAACGTACTTTCGTTTTTGTACCTACGGGTGGTCCAATTTTACTGATCTCTTTCATTTTTAATAGCTAATTATGATATTTTTGTGTCATAATAAACATAACGTACTTTCGCAAAAAAAAAAAAAAAAAAAAAATAAAA